>Ga0123340_1005500_pt1 | contig 12046 bp, 4 predicted proteins | sample SirMexnodulemix_FD_89961 | JGI IMG/M metagenome (GOLD analysis project Ga0123340, IMG submission 89961) | Root nodule microbial communities of legume samples collected from Mexico - Siratro Mexico nodule mix | ecosystem: Host-associated > Plants > Roots > Nodule | place: Mexico: Nepantla... | reverse complement strand
ATATATATATATATATATATATATATATATATATATATATATATATATAAAGCAATATTGCATCAATTTTATTAAAGATTAAATCTGAGAACAAGTTTGAATTTTATAAAATATAGTTTAGTCATTCCAAATCATTTTGTGATGTCATCCCATAAGTCTTCTTAAACAACTTTGGAAATAATATTTGGGAACTAATAATCACCAAAATATTTGGATGAAAGGACTCTAATCAATATTGTTATCATTCATATTATCATTGTTTACACAATCTTTACTTATACTATAAATCAACATTGAAAATGGTATTGATATAATAAGATGGCAATCGACAATTATTAGTCAGAATAGATGAGCACATGCACATATCAAATCCACCATTAACACTTCAACTCATCTCAATCCCCAAAGAATCAAATCCTCCACTAACGGATATGTCAAAATGGTACAACATGATCATGAGACATTTCCTCCCATAAGGGAAATAACAATAATCATCTATAAAGATTATCAATGATATTCTGCAATAAAGCTTCAGAGTCTCAAACTATATTTCATATAAAAAGAAGAAGTCAAAATATGAGTTATAAAGATCATAAAATAGATTTTCAATAAATCATTAAGAAATATTTGTTTTATGGTTGTGGGGATTTAGGGGTACCTCACATAAATACAAAACAAATTGTAATACATATACATATCTCATTTCCTTACCTTGGGAGTTTTGAAGTAGAGCTTCCTTTTCCATTCTTTTTTCTCACACGAGTTTTTCTGATACTTTTTTTCACTATTTTCTCGTGTATTGTGAATTCTCATACACTATATATAGAGAGAGGTCACAAGTAACCACTATTCACTTGTAACTACATAGTTGTAATTAAATTGATTCTTTTGAATCTAGTTTGGATTTGGTTATAAAGTGATAAGTACTAAGATGTGAAGTGCCCCTAGTAAATAGTAGGAAATGGAGTTCATATATTCGTTGTTATCTATAACAGTGTTCATGAAGAGATATTTATCTAGACTTATCTAGTCTTTCTGTGCAATAGTCCTTATCCTTTAAGCTTGTCCCATTATGATAAAATTCTAATAACTCTTTGTAAATAGAGAAAACTTATTGTCATTCATTCGTCTAATGAACAGTTACCTTATTCGTCCAATGTTCTATCACAGTTTGTGTCATCTGCTCTCTCTCAGAGTAGATGCAAGATTATACTATCAGCAAAATGAACACAAAAGTCATCTATTTATGGATAAATTTCCACTATATAAGTTCTTCATCTTTTGCACTCAAAGTCCTTTCATTCTATTCCTTTGTCTAATCTCTTGATATATTTTGTTAATATAATATTTCGCTCTGAAGTCTTCAAATCTTATTAGACGATATAATTTTTTTAGCGATATTAAAGAAATTTATTTTTAAGTAATTTTATAATATTATCCTTTAAATTTTAGGATGTTATAAAGATGGAGTGAAACATCTCAAGAAGTGGAATTTAAGCCTAACTCAACCTTACAAAATCGGCTTGTAAGGTGAGGTTTGCACGCATTTATAAACTATTGAAAGGTCCATCTCTAGTCGATGTGGGATCTCCAACACACCCCCTCACGTCGAGACTACTCAACTCGTGCGTAAGACTATATTGCTTGAGGGTGGTCCGATAGCGACCCGATAGCGGGTGGCCCAATAACCGTGCTAGAATAGATTTTGATATTATCTCAAGAGGTAGAATTTAAGCCTAACTCAACCTTACAAAACCGACTTGTTGAAAAGTGAGGTTTGCACCCATTTATAAACTATTGAAAGGCCTCATATCTAGTCGATGTGGAATCTCCAACAAAACCTTAATCTCAATTTTTTTTTTCCAAATCAATTAAGTCATATAAGAGAAAAAAGACCATAAAAGAACACAAGAGTAGAGAAGAAGAAGAAAGATATTATGCGACAAATAATAATATTAAAGCTAATTAGGCTAAAATTATTTAATACTAATTGTATGCATCTAATTAATTAGACGGGATAGCAGGTTAGCCCATCTCACACCTTACTTATGACTAACAAGTAGGTGAGCTTGACAAGCCGAGCCAATGCAAGTTGGTAAGTTTAAAATGCTAACTTGCCCTGCCTAAATGATGTTAGGATGGCAAGTCATCCTACTAGTCCGACCAACTTTGTCACCCCTAATCGTTATTCTTTATTATTGACTTTGTAAGCTCTTGTTTTAGACATTGGATCTGATAAAGACTATTATTGCACAATTCAGGAGAAGCATCCACTAGAAAGTTAGTTTTTAACTTCTATATTACATGTTTCAAAAAAGTAGAAATTTTATTATGTTTACTATAATTGTGCTTATTTTTTAGAAGTAGTAACAATGTTTATGTTTGACATGAATGGATAATCAATCTTGGAGAAAAATATCGAACAAAATTTATATATTGGTTAATATAATTGAAATTTTTTATAGGATGAAATGTGATTCAATAATAGAAGAATTGTTTAAAAGGAATTGTTGTGAAATTTTTTAATTCAGACAAAGTAAGATATATCATTATTTATGTTGAAAATCGACATGTTTATATTAATGTGGTAATGTATTTATATGAGTGTGTGGTATATGAAATAACCTACTTAAATGAGTTGGTGGAAGAAGACTATTTAAATAGAGAGTTCACCTATATTTAAACTAATTCAATTTCTACATTATTTACTTAAAATTATCATTATTTAAAATTAATAACAATCATTATTAATAATATTTTTAAAAATTTCTGAAAATAAAATAAAAATTATTATTATTTATAAATAATAGTTTTACAAAAATTAATAATTCAAAATAGTAAAATATCTATATTTATTAAATAATTAAATTAATTATGAATATTAAATATTTGTATATATTGAAGAAAAATTATTTCTTACCATACACAGAAATTAGTATAAATTGGTAAATAAAGTGGAAGATGAATTATTTGGGTAAATAAAAACAAAAGCAGTATATTAAAAAAATTTAAAAGTTTTTCTTTATTAAAATTTTCAAACAACTTATTTTATTCTTTCCTTCTTATAATTTTCTCTCATAAATGAAACACGCCACAACAAGGTTTGGAAAAAAATTCCATGTCAATTTCGATATCTATTTTTATGTTTAGAAATTTAGTTGGTCAAATTTAGACTTTATATAATTTAGAGTAAGGTGCTATTCAATTTCATTCTATCGACATCATGAGCTCATTCTACACCATTGTCTCCTTCTAATCTTCACCAATTCACAACTTGTCATTTTTCTTAGAATTCTTCAAACCAAAAATTTGGAATAGAACAAGTAATTGTGGATATGGATTCCAGTGAGGAATTGTACCTTCTCTTCTATCCACATGCCTGCTTCCAAGTCATAACGTGACTCGTTATATTCTCACTGTCACAACATTTTTAGCTATCTCGTTCGACTAGTAAATACTAAATGTTTTTAGTCGAAATCTAAAGACCTATATAGATAATATTTTAAAGTAAGCATAATAAGTATAAGTTCTTTTTTACTTTAAAAAGGTTATTCTTTAAGGTAAATAACCTTCTTTAAGCAACTCTAATTTTTGTATTTTTTTATTAATAAGAAAACATATAATAACTTTTTTATACTCTATTGTTAAATTACTTTAGGTGTAATAATAATTAAAAGAGTCATTTATCATTGATTGATCATTTTGTGACTATTTAGGTAATCTAGTCAGATGATCTTTTTCTTAATTAAGTCTTGGATTAGAATTTCTAATCCTGTATTAGATGCGAATAGGGGTTATGTAAGTTATTTTGGAACCCAAAGAACCATGAATAATAATGGATCAGGAGTTGTGTTAAATTTAACCAAACTTTGTTCCACATAGTTAGGTGGAAGTAAAGTCTCAAGTTAATTACTCTCTTAACTTGTAAGTTCCACTATTAAAATAAGAGTGATTTTAAAAGTATTTTGACCTATAATTAGAATTTCAAAGTTTATGGAGGTTGAAAACAAGGGGTGGAGGAAGAAAAAAGGCCTTCCATTTACCAAAATATGAAGCTCACTAAACGTGTTTCCATCACTCTATTACAACAATGAGAAAAAAAAAAGAGAGTAAATAATGACAAAATGAAAATACTCTAAGATTTCTGAAAAGCTTATTTATGGTATATTTCGGAAGTTAAAACTTTAAGTAGATGAAAAAAAACAATATTTTTAGGCTTCAAACACGATTGCTACTTAAAACATATATTTAATAATCTTTAATAACAATTTTCCATGAGACTTGTTTTAAATTTAAGTTTGTTTCTAACACCAACATTTCATTTAAGTCAATCAACAATACTACTAATTTACACCACTATAAAATAGGCTTGATTTAATGGATTGACTTGAATAATAAATAAAAAGACTTAGTTTTTTTTTTTCTAATATCGGCTTAAATTGAAATAGGCCAATTTTAGTCTAGGTACTTTAGTTTGTATGTTATCTGAGCTAAGGCTTGGCTAGTTCATAGATTTATAGACCAACTGATTTTTAAAATAATAGTTATAATTTAAAAAAAAAAACTGAAAGAAATATCATTTTATTGAATCACTTACATATGTTAGAATTTATAAATTAAATTATTACATTTAAAATTGAAATCAATTTCATTTTGTCCTTAAATTTTAAAAAATAAGTACTTTTAAAGAAAATTAATATTTAGAACTATTTTTTTATTTTCTGTCCATTGAATAGAAACTGATCGCTTGTTCTTCTAGCTCTGTTGACAGATTACATTTGAGATATTATTAGCTTTTGTTCTAGTAATCATTCATAGTTTTAACTACTAAAAACATGGTACTTTAGGCAGGTTAAAGAAAAATAATAGTTTTTAAATTATTTTTAACTTCAACTAAAATTCAATGTCAGATTTTTTTTTTTTTTTTGACAGAGCAATAGCCTTTAGGGGTATAATTTGGTTATGTTGTGTGGAAGTTAGTTAAACCTAGTATTTAATCCAATAAAAATGTATTTTAATTTGAATCGAATTTATATATTTTGCTCTCTAGTAAACAAGAATTAAACTAAATCAATAAAAAAAACATGTTGGATTAGATCAATTAGGTAAAAACAATTCTAAATTTCTAAACAGTTGTAAATAATTAAAAATATATAAAATATAAAGATAATAATTAAAAGAAGTTAGAACATTGGGTTAATAAACTGGAAAAATAAATCTTATTATTTGAATAAAGTCAGATCCTTCATTCACTTATTCTATTTTTCAAGACTTGAAAACGACATAAATAGAAAGCATATCAAAGAGTAAATATATAAAATATGGTAAAGGAGAGATACAAAGAGCCTTTAGAAGAAGGTTGACAAAAGCAAAACTCAAGAAGTTATAGAAAAATATTTGAAAACGTAAAAGTAGAAATTAAAGAACTCTTTTATAAAATAGAACTTTTTTGTTTTCAAATATGTTATAATTAGGAAAGAATTACAAAAAATTTTAAAATATTTAAAAAAATGTTTCAAAAAAATTATGAAATATTCTTAAAGTATTATCAAAATATTCCTAAAATATTTAAATAAAATTTTCTTAAAGAAATTTTTATTTTAAAATATTCTAGAAACTTTTAATATGTCCTAAAACAATGTGGTTAAGTATGATAAACCAACTCTAACTAATAGTTAATTATACAGCTAATTACTTCATAATTACATGAGACAAGAAAGTTCTAACTTTGTCTCATTCTTTGAATATTATTTCTCAATTAGTATATGTATATTTTTCTTAGTTTTAGTTGTTCGGCTTTTCTTACATACCGTTTCTTTACGAACATATCTTTCAATTTTATAAATAAAACTCTCCTCTCTTATATTTTATAAACTTGAGATAAAATTACCTCATTTTGTGTTTTGTGTGAGATTAAAACTTATATTTTTAATTTGAGCACTTATTTTGAATAATTTCTTTAAGTAATAAATCAATAGTGTGTTTATCCTTTAAATATGTATAGGTTATGTACTTTTCCCACTTTCTTACTCTATCTATTTGATTTTCGTTTTACGTTTTTTTTTCTTTAAATTATTTTTTATGATGAGATCCGCAACGGTACTTTTAGTTGAGATTCTTTAAAAATTTAATAAATTCTTCAAATTCTAAGAAAAACTTTACAAAGACCTCAACGCAATTTTGTCATTTAAATGACATCTCAATGAGCAAAATTGTTTTGGACTCAACATGTTTATAAATTATTTTTCTCATTGAAAATGTGAGAGTTTTAGATAAAATAAACGTAGTTTGATAAAAACTTTTCACAAAACTTTTTAAAAAATAGGTAAGGTATAAGATGATTTAATGGTTATTATATATCTTGATGTTTGATAAAACATTTTCTCAAGCATCTTTTTGCAAGACTAGTATACAAAACATGAATTAAAGTCTATATGTGCAAAAGAATGAAAGTAAATACTTCTTTTTATATTGGTTCACTATAACTGAGTTATATCCAATTTTCTTTTAAGAAATACTTAAAATGTTCCATAATAATCAATCAAATTATAACAAGTATTGTTTTAATACCACTTTAAGTTTATGTGAGTACACAATCTAACTTTTAACAAATCCTCTTTATATTCATAAGATAAAAAAAATAAGTATTCTTTAATCACAAAGTACTTCTTATTTTTTATTTTTTCCAATTATTATTCACTATGTTATTCCACATACAAACAAATGAAGATGAAAAAGAAAGGTTCAAATCTCAATACAAAGAATTTACAATAAAAAATACTCTTTAAAGAAAGAAACTTTATGAAGTTATTAAAGAAAGAAACTTTATGAAGTGATGAACTTACAAATAAAATCTCTCTCAAACTATAAAATCTAGTATTATCTTAAGATCTTTGTATAAGCATTTTTTACATGTAAAGTGCAAATATTTTTATTAGATAAGTAGTCTTTGAATGAGGTTAGACGTGTCTTTTTATAATTGGGTAGACATATATGGATCTATTTTGGATAATTTTTCATAAAATTGACAACTTTACTTAGGAATTTTTGAGACATATGAAAAATACTTTTATGTATGGAGACAAATGAAAAAAATAGTTTTATGTGTAGACAATTGTATGAAGTCAATAGTTATAAAATTTATTCTTTCTATCCAATTATTTTTAAAAATAGGTTAGACATCATGTGTTATTGATAGAAGATTATTTATACATATCTTTTAAGATTCATGTAAATCTCTTATTTTATCAACTTATCTATATCTAATAAAATATAATAAAATAAAATGAGAGATAATCTGTATATATATGAGCATTTGAATATGAGAAATGAATCAAGTGAATAAAATATTTTCAGCATCAATCTACATTGAATATAAAACACTTTGGCGGGACAGAACAATTAAATTTTGTCTTTCCAACCTCATGAATACTTTCATGAATAGTGATAAGGGAAAGCAAAATCTTGAAATACTAGGTGTGCTAAGTCCTCTTTTTGTATTATTTCTGTATTTGTCATCTTCTATTTCTTTAATTTAACACGACAATGCCAACTATGGCTGCTACAAATCTAGTCTGCCAAGGACACTTCTCCCCCAACAACCAATGACAACAGGATTAGGGTCGCATACCTTTCTCTAAGTTGCTTTTTCTTCACACATTTATGAGGTCCCTCCCATATTCCAAATCCATGTGCCTCCACTTTTCTTATTTGATTCTATTCTTTATACCACTTTTATTTAAAAGATGTCATTATGTACTTAAAGTACGTTGATATATCTCACACTGTCCTCCCAATGCCAATTTCCTTACATTTAAAGGGAGAGGGTTAATTAATAACAAAGCAAACAAATTTTCAACACCCTGAAAATTGAACTATTATTCCAAATGAATGTGAAAAATAAAAAAACTGAAAATAAGGTTTTGAAACCAAGTACCAGCCAACCTTTATCGAGTAACTCATTGGGGTTATAAATATGGGGAAGATTATTTATGGTGGCATTGAAATGATAAATGGAAGATTTATGATGAGGCTAAGGATGATGGCGCCATGATGAGTGCATGAAAGATTGTGATGTGATGGGTGAAGTGAGTCAGCAAAATTTGGTTTATCGAGAAATAATCACGTGTTAGTATGGTAGTGATTGAATCTGGTGTGGTTGGTCCCACGGGAGTGCACAAGCAACCTCGCGTAAGAGTGGTGCGTGACACACGTCAACGTCCACCCAACACATGCTTGCTCACTTCCAAGTAAGGACACTGCCAAATCATCTCACTTTCAAATCATGGATAAAGATCTACCCACCTCTCTTCTTCCTCTTCCTTTTTTTTTTTTCTTTTTTTTTTTTTCATTTTTCTGTTTCCTAATTGATAGGACCATGTCACAGTCTCCTCAGGTACTTGTCTTTGGTCTTTGGATTTTACAGGACACTTTACCTTTATTTTTATACCATGAATTGATGTATCATTTTTTTGGAGGTAATAAAGTCTACCTCATTGTATTTTTATCCCTAAAGATTAAAGGATTTAGAAATTCTTCTTGCCTCAATATTCTCTCCTTCTACTCAGGCTTAGTACATTTAAAAAATATTGTGTGTCTTTATTCCTAGAAAAACCTAATATTTTTGTACATCTCTCCTTTGATGTTTATTAGGATTGGTAGAAGATTTCTAGAATCATAACGTAATATTTAGAACACTTTTAAAGTCCTTTTAAGAAATTTGTTTAATAGTTTTGATTTGATTTAATTACATTATATAAAAAATAAAAGTGGAATATATTTTATATAAATTTCATTAATACCTTAGCCATTTTCAACATATTCATTCACTTTTAAAACTGTTTAACAAAATTTAGTCATGTAACTCAATATCATATATTTTCTCATAATATATTTGGTTGAGCATTCACTTTTTGATTTAATGATATGAGACATTTATTTAGTCGATCTGTTTTGACTGACGACAGATTTGGAATATACTATGATAGTATAATTTACTTTTTTTTTATCTAACCATTCCTCTAACTATTCATGTGTATAACCTACTTAAAATTATGTATTCGAGAAAGTAGGTAAAAATAGTTATTGTATAATGAGGCAGAATTTGAAGTTTTACATGTAACTTTTTAAGTTGTTTAATTTTTTTCTTTTTTTGATTTTTGTACAATTGTATTAGGTCTTTTCTTTTTTTGAGATGTATTACATAGTTATTTTAACTCATTTGAGTCAAAGACATCTATATAAATATTAACGATGTGTTTATAACTTCTTTTTATCTTAAATTTCATTATATATATATGTTATATAGTCAATTTCTTTAGAGTATTATTTATTGAAATCTTGATTTTGCTCCCACATATGTTACCTAAGATAAAAGTGACTTCTTGGGATCTCAAACGGTATTTACCTAAATTACTGAGATTGGACACATTATTCATTTTAAGAGATCAAATTTGTAGTAGATTCACTAAAGCATATAGCTTTGAAACTGAATGATTTTCATTCCAATGATCTCCATCCCAATAAATTAAATATAATATTTTTTATAAGCTATTTTAATCTCAATTCTTAAATATTAAATAATGTAAGAATTTTGAATGTAAAAGAATTTTTTTTATATTAACTAAACTAAGTTATTCTTAATTTAATAATTTTACTATAAGATATTTATTCTTTTTTACCTTTTTTGTGCTCTGTCCTTAATGGATAAGATATTTCTTCAAATTTGTTTTTCATCCATAAATTTTGTCCTCCTTTCTCCTTTTAAACCGAACACCACAAAAAGAAGGCAAATGAATAACACATACAAAAGGATGTGTGCCTTTTTGGAAAGTGGTGACTGCTATGGCTTGGTGGCAATGCCTAGCTATTTGTAACCAGTGGTGATATTTTGAGCTGGAATATATAGTGTGGTTGTTGAAAAGTGATAAAGAAACACTATCAGTAAACATGCATATCATAGTACATGTTAATGCCATTATGTAATCAAGAGAATTAATATCTAAATCCACTTGTGATTTCATTATTTTTATCCACTTTTTGATAGTTTTGTTCCTCATAATATATATTTATTTTAGTACTAGAAACACTGCACATGCCTCACATGTGGCATGCCATGTGAAACAATACAAACTGACATGGATTTGTTTAGCAGTAATGCAAGTTCAATAGTGTTTCCCAAAGAACCAAAAAAGATCATTTTGATACATAAAGAATAGGGTTAGTCTAGTGTCGCAATTATGGGTATTTATTTGAAAGACAACGTTTTATGGTATGAGATTGAAGTACCTAAACCTACCAATGTCCATTTCTAAATGGCTTTATCATCATGAAATATGAATGTTACATGAGACATTCTTCAAACATGTGTTTAATAAACCTTTCCTTAGATTAAGGAAAAAAAATAAGCTAAAGTCATGGGACCTATTAGCATGGACTCATAACAAACCATGTGACAAGTGTGATCAGTGAGATAAATTATTGCATAAAGAAGCCTTGTCTTTTTCTTCACGTACTTAAAAGTTTTGGTTCTGGACTGTGCCCTAACATATAATAATCATACTTATACATGCACATACAATAATCTTTTATATATATAATAAGAGATTCTCACTGAATAGACTGCAAGCTTCAGTCCAAAAGATACTGACAAAGTAACAGGCTATGGCACGTACTAGAACTACTACGAAATTTTCAGATTTTTTTTTATTAAGGTTGTACTTCAAAGAAAGAAATTGTAATATACAAAAAGAATTTGTAAAATATTTGTACATCTACTTTGCTAAAATTTAAATAACTAATTTGCCAAAAAGATAAAATGCTTTTCATGAGAAAAATTGAAGAAAAAAACACAAAAGGGCTCATAATTTTTTTGTTGTTTTCAAAAGTGGAAAATAATTTTTAAAATATAGACTCAGATCAGGCCAAAGTAGCACAAAGTCAGCAGTATAACCTACCAAAATAAAAGTCACCGATTAGAAAATTATAAATAAGCGCTTTGATCGGTGAGCAAATGGATTAGATTATTTTAATATTAATTATATAAAATCTACTTTTAGTTCAGAGTTTATTAAATTTATAATTAACTTTGTTAGTAACATTTTTGTTGAAAATTGTTTTTAAATTCATTAGTTTTATTTTAATATAATAAAAATAAGTTTTTATGTAGTGTTTAAATACGTTTTGTGTATCAACACAAAATTGTTTAGATGTTAAGTACTTCAAATATTTTGTTATCGAATATTATTATATCTTACCGTCAAAATATTGATATGACCATTATGTAAATATTTTTAAGAACTTAATCATGTTTGTGGTTGTTCTTCTTAATTGTTGAAAGAAAAATTAGTGTTTTCTTATTTAATGTCTTTTTATTAGTTGTTGTTGAGATAGATTTTAATTAAATTCTAATAAGATATTTATTAATATTTTTTTGTTATTTGATTTTCGATTTTGATCGAACTAAATAAAATAATTATGGTTTCTTTGACATACTATGAAATATGTATTGGAAAAAAAAATGATTTCTTCCTACAAATTAAGTTTAAGATCTTAAAATATAAATCAAAATTTAAGTATAAAAATTAAATTAGATACGTTATAACAAATATCTCATTACAAAAAATTTTTAATTTACATACGAATTATTACATACGGATTTTTATCTATATATAAATTTAGCATTATATACGGATTTTACATACGAATTTATTACATATAAATTTTACATACAGATTCATTATATATGGATTTTACATACAGATTTATTACCTACCGATCCAAATCTGTATATATACGAATTCAAATCTGTATGTAACTACCTACAAATTTTACGAATTCGTTACTTACGGATTTTATATACCGATTTATTACATATAAATTTTATATACGAATTTTAATATGGATCCAAATCCATATGTAATTTTACCTACGAATTTTTCTGTAGATAATATTAATAATTAATTTTATCAAAATTATAATAATTGTTATTATTAACATTATTATTATTTTTAATATTTTTACTAATTATTATTATTAATAATTATAT
>Ga0123340_1005499_pt1 | contig 12046 bp, 12 predicted proteins | sample SirMexnodulemix_FD_89961 | JGI IMG/M metagenome (GOLD analysis project Ga0123340, IMG submission 89961) | Root nodule microbial communities of legume samples collected from Mexico - Siratro Mexico nodule mix | ecosystem: Host-associated > Plants > Roots > Nodule | place: Mexico: Nepantla... | reverse complement strand
TATTATTATATTATTTATATTTTTTTTTTTTTTTTTTTTATTTTTATTTTAATTTTTAAAATTTTAAAAGAAAATTAAAAATTTTTTTTTTTTTTTTTCAGTTTGGAAGATTAGTAACATGACAGTGAGACACCATATTAGAGATTAAATTGTCTATTTACTCTTTTATGTGTTGGTTGTTACACAAGAACACAAAATAGGTTTGTTCAAGGTTGTTGAATGAAAATCCAAACAGAGTCTAAGGTGGTTATTGATCTAAAGCTATTTGCTATATTCATTTTCAAGTTAACATTTTGAAAATTTGTTTGATTTTAGCTCTTATTTTCATCAAATCAAGTGGCCCAATTGATTTGGAAGCATTTGGTGTGAATGGGGGTGTGAAGATGAGATGAGCAAAAACTCAAGTTTGCTACTTTATCCTCACCAAACTACAAGAACACTGGGCTTACTACTTCCACACCCCTTCTTCCTTCAAGCTCCAATCTCAACTACGCTTTCCCTTTCGCCGCTTAGACTTACAAATAACGCACACAATAGATTCTCTGCTGCCAGACCAGGCTCACTCACACTTCATTCCCACTTTCTCCGCAATAGGAAGAGGAAGAAGCAACCTTTGATAATGGGAATGAAGGGTGCTTCAGACCGCGACGACGTCGTTCTAAAGTCCCCCAATGACCGTCGTTTGTACCGCCTCCTCCAACTCCCCAACGGCCTCCGCGCTCTGCTCGTTCATGATCCCGAGATTTACCCGGAGGGGCCTTCCAAGCGTGCTCCAGAGGAGGATGAGGTTGAGGATGGGGAGGAAGATGAGGATGATGAAGAGGGAGAAGGAGAATATGATGATGATGATGATGATGATGAAGAGGAGGAAGATGATGATGATGAGGTTGATGGGGTCAAGGGTGGTGGTGGGGCTGCTGCCCAGAGCAAAAAGGTTGGTTTTTTATTTGTTTTCTTTTGTGTTCTGCTTATTTGGGGAGTGCCCATTTCGATTTTAGCTTCGGTTTACAATGTGCTGCTGTTGTGGCTTTGTGGGTTGGTTGTTTTGGTGACGATGGGATCTGGGTTCTGTGTGGAAATGCGGGGATGTGAGTGGGGATTGGGGAACGGTTGTGCTATATGTGATTTGGTTTGTTGCTTTGGTGTTTTTGAATGTGAATGAATGAATTATGTATTTTTTTTGTTTGCAGGCTGCAGCAGCTATGTGTGTAGGAATGGGCAGCTTCTCTGACCCGAATGAAGCTCAGGGACTAGCACACTTTTTAGGTTTGGATACTTTCCTCATTTAGGTACTGTTTGGATGAACTTGTTCCTAAGTGCTTATATGAGAAGAAACTGGGAAGGTACAATGAATTAAAATTTTCTCGTAAGTTAGAATCAACTTATGTATTGCGACCTTAAAAGCTCTCTCATCCAACACCTTTGCAAGCTGAAGTGTATAAGTTGGTTTTGACTTAAGTTTAATTCATTTTACTTTCTTGGTTCTTCATTTATAAGTGTTTATTGAGAAGTTTATACAAATAGGACCTTGGTGTTTTTTTTCTTCCTATTTTTGATTTTTACTTGTGTGGCATTTTTTAGACATCCTGGAATAAAAATAAAAATTTGATGTATTTGATCTGCAGAACACATGCTTTTCATGGGGAGTGATGAATTTCCAGATGAAAATGAGGTCTGTTTGGCTATGTGATGTGTTGCCTATTCATTTCTGTTTGAAAATGATTGAATTCTTATGTATTATTGAGAAAACACTTTATCTATAACATGTTTGTTTTGGTTTAGAAGCATAGTGTAAACAAGTGAAAACCTGAACCTGAAGATTGCTGTTATGACATGATAGTACTCAGTATACCTCTTACTGCATGTTCCTTGGTCATATTTGTGCCTGAGTTCACCATCAGGAATATTACCTGTCTTCAGTCAAGAAAGTTTTCACTATGTGAAGCCTTTGATGGAAATGTATTACATTCTTCACGACTTCATGTTATGTTGGATTTTATTGTTGTCTAAGCAGTCTGCATTCTTTCACTAAATGCCACAGGAATGTCTTTATTAAAGTTTCAACTTTTCGTATGGCTACTGATAGGTTAAATGATAAATTTTCTGCATCTTTTACTGTTGTTAACTATCATAACTGTAATCTAAGTGGTCCTTCAGTGCTTCTGTGTCAGATTTCACATTGTGGTTTCATACACAGTCTAGCTAAGTCGTAATCCCATCTGATTCTCCCTCCTATTTTCTGATGAAACTTAAAATTAATTAAGATAGATTAGACTAATTTCTTTGTATCCATGGCATGAAGTCTCACTTTTCTGTGGTTGATTGTACTCCTACTGCATGTGCTAGAAGCATAAAATAGCTTAATTGGCATAGGATTTGACACTCTTTTTATTATTAGTATGATAGCTATTTGTCCAAGCATGGTGGCTCATCAAATGCATACACAGAAACTGAATACACCTGCTACCATTTTGAAGTGAAGCGAGAGTTTCTGAAGGGTGCCTTGAAAAGGTAAACTCTTCTGTTAGGTGGTTTTACACATTACTTATTACAGATAGGTTCTGCTTTCTACTTTTGCTTCTAAATTGCATTTAACTTCATACTCATCTTTTGTCACTGGTTACAAGTATAAATCTTTATAGTGTGTGATGATCATGCATTTATTGGAGCGTTTTAGCTACTGTGGTTGAGTAGAAGTAATTTTCTTAAAATATTTCACTGCTCATCAGATTACTGGTCAGTAGCCACGTGTTGTAAAACATAAAACAAAATTAGTATGTGTTGTACAGCTTAAAACAGTTAAAATCGGGAATTTTATTAGATCTTTGATCCAGTAAAATTAGTCCCATCCCATGTCTTTGTTATTTTAGTTATCTCGGTGTTTGGTGAAGTACAAGACCAATAGATCATCGATCCAGTGTATTTGATCATACATATTAATTATTTAATAATCTCGATATCCATTGGGAAATCATGTATCATTGTTGGTAATTTTTTAATCATCAACGTTTGTTGTTGGTTACATTTCATTATTGTGCTATATTTCTGTTGAGCCTTTTTATTGGTTTCTTTCATCATCAGATTTTCTCAGTTCTTTATTTCACCTCTTGTAAAGATGGAGGCAATGGAGCGAGAAGTACTTGCAGTAGATTCAGGTAGATTTTTATTTTTATTTAAAAGAAGAACTTTAGAAAGAGCTCCGACTTTCTTATCTTCTAGTTTGCTGATGAAATGTGCTTTTGGCTTACAATCGTATACCATAATGGTGTGCACATAGAATTCAACCAGGTTTTACAAAGCGAAGCTTGCCGTCTTCAACAACTTCAGTGCCATACTTCTGCTCATAATCATCCTTTAAATAGATTCTTTTGGGGTAAGTTGGATTATGTTAATCCATATGTTGGTCAATTAGCTTTTCAGCTTATTTTGTTTGCTAAAGCTATTTGATAATAATAAAACTATTTTGATTTCTTTTTCACATACCTGAAGGGAATAAAAAGAGCTTGGTTGATGCAATGGAGAAGGGTATTAATTTGCGAGAGCAAATATTGAAATTATATGGGGATTATTACCACGGTGGATTGATGAAGCTTGTTGTTATTGGTGGAGGTGAGGTTCTATATCACTATCTTGTGTATGATTATTCTATTTAGAACCAAGAAGTTTTACAGTGTTTATGATGGTAACATTTAGGTCCTAGCAATAGTGTTTCCTAAGGGAGACTAACATGGGATTATTGATGGTAATATTTTAGAATGTCAATTAATGTTTTGATACACTATTTGTAGCAGATTATTGATTATAATTATAATGGCTTTAGTCAAGGCTCAAGAGTAGGTCTAAAATTAATATATGGTGGTATTTTGAGTAATATGTTTATAAATAATACAGAGTCTCTGGATGTGCTCGAGAGTTGGGTTGTGGAACTCTTTAGTGCGGTCAAAAAAGGTCAAGCAAACCCTGTGTTCTCCATGGAAGGTCCTATCTGGGAATCTGGTAAAGTTTACCGCCTAGAAGCTGTCAAAGATGTCCATATCCTTGACTTATCATGGACACTGCCCTGTCTACATCAAGAGTATTTAAAGAAGCCAGAGGATTATTTAGCTCATCTTCTTGGGCATGGTAAGATTTCTCATTAGGGATAAATCCTAAAGAGTTAACTGATAAGTATATGTGTGTTGCAAATTAAAGTGATACATTTTCATGTCAATTGACATCGGAGAGTTTCTCTTCTCAAGCATTGCTCTCCATTGTTTTCTTGTGGTATTTTAAATTTGTCTTTAGTTTCCTGCACAGTAACTGCCAGTTATCATCTTTTTGTTGATAACAAAAGCCAGATAGATTTTATTTCTCAAACGGGCACATGGTTTCTTTCCTGCCTGCCTGCTGATTTCTTATTTTATTTTAAATACTTCAGTCCCAACATAAAATGCTTGATAAACTTCTGAAACATTGGTTTGTATAGTAGATACTCTCATTTATGGTTAACGGTAATATACTTTGTAGATTTGTATGCACTAACTATTTCTCATTTAAATTTAAAATTGTTAGAATGTAAGTTTTATGGTGTGATTTTCGTTAACATTAGCTTAATTAACCTTTCAGAGGGAAGAGGAAGCTTGCTCTCCTTTCTCAAGACCAGAGGATGGGCTACTTCTCTATCTGCAGGTGTTGGGGAAGAGGGAATTTATCGGTCATCTATAGCTTATGTCTTCGTCATGTCCATACACCTCACTGACTCTGGTATAGAAAAGGTAATCTCATTTTGTTAACTTCTAGAGGCACATCAGATGGAAAGTATGTAACTTTTTGTGTTTTTAGTGAGCCATCACTTGTCAAGTTGTAATCTTAACTTTTATTCCACTTCACCAGATCTTTGATATCATTGGGTTTGTCTATCAATACCTTAAGTTGTTGCGTCAAGATTCACCACAAGAATGGATATTTAAGGAACTTCAAAATATTGGCAACATGGATTTCAGATTCGTGGAAGAGCAGCCTCAAGATGATTATGCTGCTGAGCTTGCAGGTTTCTAAATTATTTTCTTGGTAGTATAGTCAAACTTTTTTTCTAGTACCAATTTTTCTTGATGTCCATGCCTTTTGAAAATCTTGCTTGAAATGATGCAGTTTTGGTACAAGAACATACTTGAAAGAGTATACAAGGAAAAGAGATTGACAGATCATAATTTAGATACTATTGATTCAGATTCACACATACACACACGCACATGCATAGAGATGAAAGGAATACTATAGTCATTTAGAATCTGTAGCAAAAACTGAAGATCTATTTGTTATGCTCTCAACCCAATTATATGAAAGATTTTGCTGGTCCTTTCATATTTCTGGCTGTTTCCCTGATGTGGATATTATTGCTATTTAGAAATATAATGTTCATACAAATTTATTGTCCTTATTGGTTTATTCATTTTAATTGTGCAGAAAATATGCACTTTTATCCACCTGAGCATGTCATTTATGGTGACTATGTGTACCAGACTTGGGATGAACAATTGTTAAAACAAGTTCTTGGTTTCTTCCTTCCTGAAAACATGAGGGTAGATGTTGTTTCAAAGTCCTTCCCTAAGTCAGAAGGTGAGTTCTTTTTTCTCCCTTATCTAATTGGCAATTGCTTGTTGGCATTTTCCTTTGTCTGTATCCTTGATAACATTGACAGGCATAGTTCTAAGCCATCGACTGTTGCCTATCATTATGCTTTTTAATAATCTTTATTCAATAATGGTGATTGAGGGGTGGGGTTCTCTTCCATGATGAATTATTTGTTTCTACTGTATGTGCCTGTTGCTTTGAAATATTAGAAAATAATGACTATTATTTCACTGCTCAAAGAGTAGTTCTGGAAGTTATGTTTTCACCAAGACAATTGAAAGACTTGAATTTTTTTTTCCAGATTTCCAAAGTGAACCTTGGTTTGGTTCACGGTACGTGGAAGAAGATATTCCTCAAAATATGATGGAGTTGTGGAGAAATCCTCCAGAAATTGTCGCTTCATTTCATCTTCCTTCCAAGAATGAGTTCATTCCAAGTGACTTTTCAATTCGTGCTAGTGACACATGTGCTGATGATTTTGCAAATTCAACTTCTCCTAGATGTATAGTTGATGAAGCATTGATAAAATTCTGGTACAAGCCTGATAGCACGTTCAAAGTTCCTCGCGCCAATACGTATTTTCGAATTAGCATGAAGGGTGGATATGCTGACGTGAAGAGTTGTGTATTATCTGAATTGTTCATTCACCTTCTGAAAGATGAGTTGAATGAAATCACATACCAGGTTAATTATCTATTTATTTACAATAGACAACAGGCAATAAAGGAGAATGGAAAATTCACCTACAACATGAAAGAAATAAACAAAAGTTTGAAACAAAAGACATACATATACATGTATATACATATGCACATATATATTACAGAAAAGAAAAAGGTACAGATTAAAAAATGCTCACATTTTTCACAAGATTATTCACCATAAATAAATTATCCATTTCAATTGTTTCTGGAGGTCTTCTTAAACTAATCATAAAACCAGATAACATTCAGTTGCCTAATATCAATCATAAAAATGCTTTCATTCATTAATATTTGTGGAAAAAAATGAGTATTCAAGAATGCCTATATATAACATTCTAGGGCTCACTTTCTATTCTTTTCCAATTGATTGAATTTTGGTTTTTAGTTTTCGTTTTATTAAAGTACGTTGCCCCAAGAAACTGACCTCGGATATAACTTATAGGAAATATCTGTCAAAATGGTCATGTTAAATATCTTCAATGCCAATACATGGCCTTTGAAGGTGCTTAAACCCTTGTCGTATCACCAAAGTAGTGTTTCTATTTCATTGTAATAATGTTAATAAAGAAAGTACAGAGTATAAGACTTTAGTATTGAACACTTATTAAAACCCTTCTTTAGTATTTCTTAAATAAAGTATGCATATACCACATAAGTCATTCAATAGAGAACAGTACTTTAGGGTTGGGGCTATTGGCACTCATAAATGCCTATTCAAGCCCCAACCAACTTCAAATTGCAATTTCCTCAATTGAATATTTGATTGCAATTTAAGAAATTGCTGTTATAAGTGGTGGAGGTTGTGCTAATAGTCCCGTCCTATTTTTAGATTTTTTTTGTAAACAAATCTTTGTCTGTGGATGCAGGCTAGTATTGCCAAGTTAGAAACTTCTGTCAATTATGTTGGTGACATGCTAGAGCTGAAGGTCTATGGTTTCAACGAGAAGCTTCCTGTTCTGTTATCTAAATTCTTTTCAGTAGCTAATTCTTTCATGCCAACTGATGATCGGTTTAAGGTATGTGATATGTTTCTTTTGACTTTTTTTTTTTTTTTTCTCAATGTTAACCATATTTTAATTTTTCTATCTTCAATTTTACTTCATTCTGTCTTTGTTGTCATGAACCAATGATTATCTGAACAGGTCATAAAAGAAGATATGAAGCGAACTTTGAAGAACTTCAACATGAAGCCACTCAGCCATTCAACATATCTGAGATTGCAAGTTTTGTGTGAGACCTTCTATGACGCTGATGAGAAGCTGCATTATCTAAATGATTTGTGTCTTGATGATCTGAAGGCATTTGTCCCTGGACTTCTCTCCCAGGTTGATATAAAATATTTAGTGTTAATATTTTCTATTATACATTTCGCAGATTTTTTTTGTCTTCAAAATTCCAATTATGATGGATTCAGGAGTATAACAAATGTTGTCAATACTGTTAATGATGGGTGAGCAACATGCACCATTGCAACTGAATGTAGATTGTGCCAACTCCCGAGGGGCACATGGATGAACAATAGTTATTGTGCTTGTGACTTTATTGTTTGTGCTACCCAAATTGCTCCCTATTTTGACTCTAATGTGCATGTAGAAGTCACATGCCATAGGTTGTAACATTAACAACTGCAAGAAAGCAACTACTACTGCTTTATGATTTCTCATATATTATTGGTCTTTAGTTGATTTTTAAAGGAGTTATGTTGGGAATATGGATAAGTCAACATAGTTTAATTGTAATGATTTTATGGTTTGCTTAGTTTTGTCTTTTGTAGTTGTGACATTGGTGGAGATTTATTCTTTTATATCTTAATTTTGTACAGCTATATGTGGAGGGTCTATGTCATGGAAATCTTTCGAAAGAAGAAGCAATTGGCATATCAAATATATTTAAGACGAATTTTCCAGTAAATCCACTCCCGATTGAGTTGAGGCATGCTGAGCGGGTTATTTGCCTGCCATCTGGTGCCAATTTAGTTAGAGATGTCAGTGTGAAGAATAAGTCAGAAAAGAACTCTGTGGCCGAGGTAATTTTAGTAAGATTGGTTTTTGTTTTTTTCACCAATGTGTTTCATAGATATTTTATTTTCTCTGTCCCTGACAATTTTTCCTACTTCGTTTTTGGTTTTTATGCAGCTTTATTTTCAATTTGAGCAAGATTTTGCTTTGGGGTCAATCAAATTGAAAGCTTTGATAGATCTTTTTGAGGAAATTGTGGAGGAGCCATTTTTTAATCAGCTTAGGTGACAACCTGTTGCTCAGTTTCGTATATTTGACTTCTGATATTTGTTAATGACAATAGATCCTTTCTTCTCCTATTCTCCCGCTATTGACATTCCATGCCAAATAATACCTCTTAGAATGAGAATACCTATCTTCTCAGTGCAAAATGAACTTGTACTCGCATTTATGTGAGGAAGGTACTCTAATTGTTGATATCTCTTAAACTCAATTTGTTGTAAACTAGCTCAGACCATAGGTTATTGATTACTTGATAATAAAGTTGTCTTGGTTTGTCATGAAAGTTTCTATTGTTATAGAATCGTAGTTTCACCGATAAAACAGGTATAAATTCAATGAAACCATTCACTTGCAGCCTTATGCTTGCGTTGAGATTGCTGTTTCTTCATCTTTCTTTTGTCAATCCTGCCTTGTTTGTCTTTTGGGGACTAAAATTCATTTATCTGGATACAGGACAAAAGAGCAGCTTGGTTATGTTGTTGAATGCAGCCCACGAGTAACATACCGTGTCTTTGGGTTTTGTTTCTGCATTCAGTCATCTGAGTACAACCCAGTTTACTTGCAAGGTAGAATTGACAACTTCTTAAATGGCCTGGAAGAATTGTTGGTAAGTGTTCCTCATTCCTTCAACCTCCATGTTCTTGGGTTATCTGCTTCCTTGTGAACTTCAATAAAGCTAACATGACTTGAGTTCTTAAGAAGTTAGGATAGGCCCACCCTACTATTATTGAGAAAGATGGAAAATGGATACAAATAGTAGAATGCTTTGAATTTGTCATCTGCAGACTCTGAATTTTTTTTCTCCCCCTCAGATGATGGCATTATTAATGTTGTTAAAGTTAAATAACCATTATAGCACTGTCATAACACAATAACGTGGTGTATTTTGACCCCTCTGCATAAACAATTTGTGAAAGGAGACCTGTTTTTACAGTGCCATCGGCCACACTGGCATCTCTATATGGTGGAATTTTTGGCCTTCCACCATATTCTGCCATTTGCCATTGATAACCTTGTTTATTCTGCCATCCTAGTGCTTGTTTTAGGGTTTGTTATATAGTAGTTGTCTCAAATTCAATGAATTGTTTTTCATTTCTCTATGTCGCTAAATTATGTTTCTCTGGGTTGAGTTTTTCATTGCAAAGAAAATAAAATATATTCAAAAAGTTTTAATAATGTGTAAGGAGTCTATTTTGGCAAGAGCTTTAAAATCCAAAATATAACTATTAAGTGCTTCAATTTAACAGCACTGCTGACCTGATATCAACATGATAGCTTGTATGTACTTATTTGACAACAGGCTTTTCTGTTTCTGACTTGGTTTGTGGATTCTCATCTAAAAGATTTATTGAAGTGTTTATTTTGTGAATGAAGACTTATCTTATGGAGAAATATATTGGGATTGCAGGATGGACTTGATGGTGATTCCTTTGAGAATTACAAAAGCGGGTTAATGGCAAAGCTGCTAGAGAAAGATCCTTCACTCACATACGAAAGCAATATATTGTGGAACCAGATTGTTGATAAAAGGTACTTACATATATTTTGTGGTCTAGATGATAGTGTTAGACTTTAGTTATCAAAGTTGTCACTTATTGTTGAAGTCTTATAACCAGCAGCCTCTTATTCCATATGGCTCAGATGTTTGATATCTTTTATGTACATATTTACTTAATTTCTTTTTATTGCTGAATCTGTCATAGTAGAGTATGGAGCAATTTCTGCCAAGTCATGATAAAAGTTTAAGGAGGACTAAAAGGGCTCATAGAAAATGTCATTATTAGCTGTATTTTGTTGCTACAATGTGGTTTATATTACTATAAACATTATGGTTTTCAGGTATATCTTTGATTTCTCAAAGAAGGAAGCAGATGAATTGGGGAACATAACCAAGCATGATGTTGTTGAATGGTACAAGACTTACTTTAAACCGTCATCTCCAAAATGTCGGCGGCTACTCATTCGGGTATGGGGTTGCAACACAGACTTGAAAGAGGCTGAAACACCACCCAAATCTGTGGAGGTCATTACAGATGCAGCAGCTTTCAAGTTGCAATCCAAGTTTTATCCAAGTTTTTGTTAACTTTTGAGATATAGTGTTCAACTCAGAACAAGAGAATCTTCATTTCTCATTTAGTGGTTGTAGACTTGAGGGGTGCCATCGATATGCTTAAAATGAAACTAAGTTTAAGCAGGAGAGGAATACAGAAAGTGTTACTGGAATCAGATTTGTTTATGTAAATTACATTTATTTGAGAAAATATTCATTTTATCAACAGGATATTATAGTTCAATGACTATACATTTGTCCTTTGTATATTTGTTTACTTGCACTCTATAGATGAGTCTCTTTTAGGCTTATATTTGTTTGTTTTCCCTTAAAAGCCATTTTAAGGTTTAAAAACCAAAAACTTTAGAAGTAGAAGTCATTTGGTTACTTTTATTTCTTTTACATTGAGAGAGCAAGGGGAGTGGGAAGAGAGGGAATAGAGAGCTGTGAAATTCTTTTTTTTCAAAGAGGTTGTTTTCATTTATAAATATTAAACTTTAACAGAGATATTTATACTTAATCTTTGTTTTGTTTAAGCTATTCTTATTTTAATCTTAAATTTGTGTTAAATAAACATTTGGTACCAAAAAATCTGTTAGGAATGAAATTAGTATTTCTAAAAAAGTTTCAGCATTTATCATATATAACATTTCTTCAATAGAAATGTTATTTTATCGTGACAGTAATTGCTTTTGAATTGATAATGTTGATATCTCAACATATTTACAATTTTTTTACTAACAAATGTTAGGATTTGGAACCATAAAAAATGTATTTAAATTTTATTTTTAATTTTTAAATAAGAGTTGTATATCCATTCAACAAAAAGAATGGATCACTGCTCAATAGTATAATGACAAAAAGTGTAACAACCTAGAAAATCTATCATCTGAGTAGAAGTGATAAAAGTGGAATGAGTATTTGATTATTATATTATTAAACTGAAAACACATTTATAGGAAAAGTTAGTAATAAGTCTCATTCCCACTTGAGCCACCATCTCTCTAAAACCTCTGACTTCCCTCTTCTCTGACTTCTCTTTAAGACTTTGCGTCTGTCTTCCATCAGTTTCTCGAGCGGAGCCCACCATTGGACTCGTGGCGGAGAACAGAGCAAGTCTATCCGATCAGAATCTCCAATAGAGTAAGTTCGTTTTCTGCCCCTTCTCTTAGAGTTAATTTTAGGTTTTCGCTTTCCTTTGTTTACTGAGCTTGCATGTGGCCTCTGAGCCATCAGACGGTGGCTCTGTGAGCTCAGCTTCATAGTCTGTTAGTCTGATCGTTGATTAGAGGTCCTTCAATGCAAATTCGAGTTCCTCATAGGCTATTGGGATTGTTATAGAGAATTTCAACTGCAATTCAGGTAAGGGAGGCTAACCTTAGTGCTTGTTTGATTTACAAATTTAAGTCTTGAATAGAGAAGTTAATGATGGTAGTAAT
>Ga0123340_1005498_pt1 | contig 12047 bp, 11 predicted proteins | sample SirMexnodulemix_FD_89961 | JGI IMG/M metagenome (GOLD analysis project Ga0123340, IMG submission 89961) | Root nodule microbial communities of legume samples collected from Mexico - Siratro Mexico nodule mix | ecosystem: Host-associated > Plants > Roots > Nodule | place: Mexico: Nepantla... | reverse complement strand
GTTAAAGTATAATAGATTATACTGTGTTTGCACATTACAATGCATCAATAATAAATTATCTTATGCAATACGATTATCATAAGTAAGATACCAATTATTTGACTTAATTAGTCACTAAATTCAATCATTACTTCTATTTTGTAGTTATTTAGCAACCAAAATCTAATTTAGTGACTATTTTTATCATAATTAGTAACTATTTCATTTGGTAGCTAAATATTGGTTTCTAAACAACCTTTTTCTTATAGTCTAAGTGGTGGTGGACGCATGTTGTAACAAAAAATCAATTACAATCAAAACTAATCATAACAATCAAGTATACACTAACAGTCCCCTTAAATTCAAGGTTAATGAAAATAATCAATAATTTTGACTTTGTCATACAATAGTGAAAATTGAGCTTGTGAAGAAAATGTTGGCTAAGTTCAAGATGGGTGAATTGAACATCTAAATTTTTTTCACAAAAATTAGTTTGTAAGAAGGAATATCTTCAACTGAATCAATTTACTGTAGTACAGATTGTCACACAGTGGAAAAACAACCAATTGAAATACGTAAACAATTGGATAATTTTTCAATATAGGCAACCTAACATAAATTCAATTGATTTAATTAAAAAAACACTCAGGTTAATTTCTTACTTGGAAAAATAACAGAAATTTTAATCAGTTCAATTCGTAGAATAACGAATTTATATTTCTAGATAAACAAAATCACAAAAAAACAATTGATTGATATAAGACATCAGTGAGTTGAATTTTCAAAATCTCACAATTACCAAGATTTAATTTTAGTTGTTAACATTAGTATATGAATATTTGATCACACTTATATAGAATTAGTTAATTCCAATGTGTAAGTACAACAAAATTAGTTAGTTGAAATTCAAAGTCCGTTGATCAATTTATCGTACAAAGATAGATTAGGCAAAGAATGTATAGTGAATCAAGATCGGAGTGTAGAGAGAAAGAACACAAGATTTTTATACTGGTTCACTCTTTCTCAAGAGCTACATCTAGTTTTCTTTGCAAACTTGCAAATAATCTAAATCACACAAGTGTACAACCAATACAATCAATACACAATCTTACACCCTGCAAGATCAACAAAGAAATAATGCAACACCCTGTTGCACCTCTACAAATGAACACCCTATTCAAATGTAGTTTATACTCTCGATTACAATTAATAAGTGAAATACAATCAACAACTACAACTATAATAGAACAAAATGGTCTAAACCAAGTTACAAAGAATTTTCTTGACTCAAACTAGATGAAAAACCGTTCAGAGGAATCATATATCAAAAAAATACTCCAAGATTCTTTATCTTGAATGATTTTGATCAGAAATTCATTAAGCTCTTTGTGAAATGTCACTATTTTCGAATAGAATTCTCTCTGCATCACTTCTCTTCTCAAAATCATGATTGCTTTCTTTTTGTTGAACTATTTTTTGAAACGGTTATTTATGACAATTATACTTAAGTGAAGACAGTCGATTGAAAATTCATTTACATTGATTGATTTTACTAACAGAATTTTCAATTGGTTAATTTTTAAAAACAAGTTAGTTGAAAACATTATTAAAATAATTTTTCGTGGAAAATTTTATGAAATCAAATTCATTTTATTTTTATGATATCTACACATGATTCATCAACACTTACACCAACACACTAACCGTAACAACTAAACTTTTCAAGCTCTTCTTCTTTTGACATGACTTCATCAAATGATATTTTGCACTATTTCCAACAAACTCCTATTTGATGAAGCTAATCCAGTGAGTGTGCATGAGTACCTCTAGTCAACCTACATAAACTAAAAATTTTGATAAAATTTGCTCCGATTGAAATCAAGTATAAATTGATTTAAAAATTCACACATGATAGATATTCACCAATTGAAACAAAAAAATGCCCGATTTATTTTTCTTACCATACTAGAGACCACTAAAACTCATGATATTTAACTCCCCCTCAGTTAGTTATTGCGCCTGAATGGTAGAGTAATTACTCACAATCCTGCAAATCAATTAGATAAGCACACATGCACCAAAATAATGTTATCACAATAAAATTTCATTCATAACCATATGTAGTCTAGTGCAAATCTAGTTCACAGTTCAAGAATCTTAAAATATTACAAACCATATATATTACTTTTAAAACATCACAAAGCAAAAAAATAAAACAACCATAACAAACACACATAATATACACACCAAACATACATCATTTCTACCCCATTGAATTGATCAAATAGGGTGAAAATAATATGATACCAAAACAAATATTAAAACTAGAGTTCAAAATATAGTGAAATATGAATAACAATGTGATGCATGTGATCCTAACTCTCCCTACCATAGTGCAGTTATACTCGCCAGTCTTGTACAACTTCATTTAATTATCAAGGTGTTGAAACCTTGCAGCACAAAACTCGTAGTGATCCCTCTAATCTCCAGACATTTTATCCAATTTTCCAAGTACCATTTGATCAAATCTTAAAGTGGTCATCCTCTATCAACTGAAGGGACATAGGTAATCATCACATAGTTTTCTCTAGTAGTACGACTTGGTCCAGCTTCATCTGTAGCTTGTTCACCACCACCACCACCACTAATAACACCTCCATCTTTTTTATCAGCTCGACATATATAGTGGTCATCATTGACCTTCTTCAGTCTAATTTTGTGCAAGGTTGCACAAGTAATTTCGTTGTAGGCTTTGACTATCTCAATTAACTCTCTTCTAATTCCAATCCAAAGTGTTCAATCATTTTCGAGACTATACAACATAAGGAACTCTATAGTGTGTCAACCTCTTTGACTTATTCATGGGATCTTTCATCACATGAATCTAGTTCACCTTCACCCTGTTCATTATGCAATGCATCAAGGTTAAGTCTTCTTTAGTTACGACAACATGATAGTGTCCTCTTGGGATTAGCTGCCACACTACTAGGAAAGTTAGGATCCTCAGGTTCATGGTCAATCCTACCACATGAAATCCTCTCATTGTTGAATGTGGATTCCTCAAACAACACTTGAAAAACTAAATCTTGTTGTAGTCTTCTAATGATCCAATATTTCCTTTGCCAACCTTCGCTCCGAAGTTTTTCAAACTAGTGATTGTAGTCCGTAATGTAGGGGTAATATCCATGTCAACCCCTTTTTACATGTGACCACATGGAGTCCCCTTCAAAGGTTAAATTTGTGAAGAATACCTGAACCAAGTCTGGGTAAATGTTCTCAGTTAAGTTGAGAAATCTTTCTAGCTTCTGATGCTTTAACATCCTCCTTATCCAACAGCTTCTCCTACTTTAGCCAGATAAATCTCATAAATTTGGGGTTGTTGATAACTTTCTTATTAATTACATTAAGATACATCTCGATCTGCTCCTGGTTCCGGAGAACCATCTCTCAAGGTGGCTATTCTCTTCAAGTTCTTCCATTTGGCACCTTTCAGTAATTCTAGAGGATCTAGCTCTCTTCCTTGGTGTTGTTGAAACTGATGTGGTTGGTTTAAGGTTACTTTTGGATGAATAAGATGAAATGCATGCAATGTGGTCTCATATAAATGTCAAAAATATACACAAAATCATGGAGTAATTATGCAGTAAATGAAAAGTAGAAAATTAGTGTAGTTTAGGTAGGTTACTGCACCAAATCAATAAATTCAAAAAAGACAAAACTTGATTTGTCAACTTGCTTAGTCAACTTTTTAGTTTGTGCTTTTTGAGTGCAAATTGATTGTTGACATGTGGCATGGGCACGGTTCATGATGCAAATCATGTGATCTTCATGCTTCAACACTTACAATCAAATTGTCTTCATGCCTCAACACTTACAATCAATTTATTATCAAGCATTAGTATCATAAGTTGATTTGAGGGTCAAATACTATTTCACTGCCTTTACCTCAGATGCACATTAATCCTTAGACACAACAAATAATCATGCAATACATGCGCAATTTGATTGATGGATTACTGTTAATGAAAATATTAATAGTCGATTGAATTTTGCAATCAATTAATTCAAATTTTAATGCTGAATTCAATCATAATAAAATTAGTGCAATCAAGAGTTATAAAATATTTGACATCTCAAGAATTCCCAATTTTGTCCTTAGAAAATTAAATCTATCCTTAGCCATGAAAAAATCAATTAATTAATTTGTTGTTTCAACAAATTTAATTTCACAAACACCATTGTTTACATGATCTCTGATAAAGTGATGTCTAATTTCAATATGCTTAGCTTTAGAATGGTGCATTGGATGTTTAGTCAAGTTAATAGCACTGATATTAGCACACATAAGTGGCACCTTTGAAAGCTTTAAACCAAAATCACTTAACTATTGTTTTAACCAAAGAATTTGTGCACAAAAACTTCCAGTAGCAATATATTTTGCCTCTACAGTTGATAGTGTCACGCATGCTTGCTTCTTGTTGTGCCATAAGTTTAGACTTGACCCAAGAATATGACATGTTCCACTAATGCTTTTCCTGTCTAATTTACAGATTGCAAAATCAGAATCAAAATAATCTATTAAACTCAATGAAACACCACTTGAATAGCATAGTCGAAGATTGACAATTTCTCTCAAGTACTTTAAGATTTTCTTAGTTGCACTGTAGTGTGATTTCTTTGGATTTGATCGATATCTTACACACAAACACACTGAATATTATGTCTGGTCTGTTGGCTATCAAGAAGAGGAGTGATCCAATTAGCCCTTTATATTTTGTTAGATCTACAACTACTCCTTTCTCATCAGCATCCAGAGAGTAGCTCGTTGAATGGGTGTTGCAGCCTCCTTGCATTTCTCTATTTCAAATTTCTTTAAGAGATCCTCACAATACTTTGATTGGTTTAAAAATTTTCCTTGTTTAAGTTGTTTGTCATGCAAGCCTAGGAAGTAATTAAGCTCTCCCATCATTAACATTTCAAACTCACCCTACATAACTTCAACAAACTCTTGGCAAAGTTTTTCATTAAATAAACCAAAGATAATATCATCAACATAGAATTATACAATAATGATATCATTTCCATTCTTTCTAATGAAGAGAATTTTATTTACTTTTCCTCTTTCATAATTTTATGACAGTAGAAAATTACTCAACCTCTTATACCATTGCCTTTGAGCTTACTTATATTCATACAATGCTTTCTTGAGTTTGTATACATGTCCAAGAAGCTTATGATCTTCAAAACTTGAAGGTTTTCTTACATATACTTCATCTTTGATAAATTCATTCAAGAATGCACTTTTCACATCCATTTGATACAATTTAAAACCACACAAATAGTCATACGCAAGCAAAAGTATAACAGCTGCTAGTCTAACAATAGGTGAATAGGTTTCATCATGATCAATTCCTTCCTCTTAATTATACCCTTTTTCTACTAGCCTATCTTTACTTCTAACAGTGATACTATTTTGTTCTAGGAACTAAATACCACACATCATTTCAAGTGAATAGATTCAATTCATCTTGCACAGCATATATCCAGTCAGCATCATTCAAGACTTCCAAAACAGATGTTGGTTTAAGTTGTGAAACAAAAGTTATGTGTTCATAGAACAAATTCATAGATTTTCTGGTTAATACTCCCTTGTTAATTTTTCCAATGATGTTATCCAAGGATAAATTTTCTGAACCCTCCATTCTCTAGGCAACTCTGTGCCTCTAGCAGGTACAGTAGGTACTTCAACATTTTTAGCTCCCAACAGGTCTGCTCACCTTTTTCTCCACATCACTAATTTGCACTTAAGCCTTAGCTTTTAGAGTTCAATAATCTCATTATCACATGCACTGTCAAATGTTTCCTACATCTTGTGGTCAGTTTCATAAAAAATAATATGCACAAACTATTCAATTGTCATAGTCCTCTTATTATACACTTTATAAGCATGATTATGAGATGAGTAACCTAGGAAGATATCTTCATCAGCCTTGGCATCAAACTTGCCTAGATTATCTTTTTCATTGTTCGAAACAAAACACTTATAGCCAAAGACTTTAAAATGAAAAATATTTAGCTTTCTTCATTTGAAAAGCTCATATGGGGTTTTCTTCAAAAGATGTCTCAATCAAAACTCTATTTAAAACATAACATGCAGTGTTTACCACATTAGCTCAGAAATACATAAGATTAGTTTCATTTAGCAAAGTTCCAGTCACTTCTTCCAAAGATCTATTTTTCCTTTCAACCACATCATTTAGCTATGGTGTTCTAGGTGCTTAAAAATAGTGTTTTATACCAAATTTATCATAAAAGCTTTCAAACTTTTTATTTTGAAATTCTCCCCTATAATTAGTTTTGATAGCTGAAATGTTACAATTTTTCTCATCTGGAAAAACTCTAGTAAGTCTTTTGAAGGTTGTGAATGTATCATCCTTGGTTACAATGAATAATATCCATTTATACCTAGACTCATCTAAAATGACCAAACCATAATAGTTACCACCTAGGCTCATGGTCCAAGAAGGTCCAAACAAATCCATATGCAATAACTCAAGGGGTGTTGAAGTGGGTACAAAGTTTTTTTGCTTAAAAGAATTTTTGAATTGTTTTCCCTTTTGACATGCTTCACAGACCATATCTCAAACTTGAATTTAGGCAGTCTATCAACTAAGTTGTTAGACACAAGATTATTTAAATTATGCTTATGTATGTGTGCAATGCGTCTATGCCATAAATATTTAATGCACGAAAACCCTAAACAAAAAAATTCACATAAAATTTAATGCACGAAATATTTAGTGTATAAATATTGTTCACCCTTTTTCCCACAAGCAAATTTTGTTTTCTTGAAATTGAATCTGAAATGAGACATAACTCTGGTTCAAAAATGTCTTGAAGTCTTTTTATCACACAGTTGACTAATGTTGAGTAGATTGTGCTTCTATCCTTTCACTAGTAGCACATCTTTGATGATCAAGGAGTCTTTATCACTAACATCTCCACTGCCAAGGATTATGCCTTTTTTGTTTTCACCATATGTTACATATCCTCCATGTTTCAAGGTCAGATTAATTAACTTTAAAGCATCTCCTGTGATATGCTTTGGGCAACCACCATCCAAGTACCATAGTTGCTTCTAGGATATTAAAGTGTCCTGCAAAACAAGTTAAATCTCAAGTAATGGTCCCTAATAAATTTGGTCCAATACTATTAGTAGTACCCTTGGTTGTCCACATAACCAAGCCTTTTGGAACATCAAATTTACTAAAATTACAATTCCTACTATCGATTCTTATGGTATTAAGGATCTAGATCAACCTCTTGGAAGATGAAGAAAAAAAAAAGAATGAAATAGGAGCAACAATGGTTGTCATATAGAGCAATAATGTAGAAAAATAATAAGACAAGTAACTATCAATGTAAAATGAAATCAAAAGTGGAATAAAGAAGAAGATGAAAGGTAGAACACAAGACCTATGGAAAGAATTCCAAGGATAAGTGCTAGAGGAGCCCCCACTTGAGAAAGCTTCTCAAGATAAGAACTCAAACAACAAGAGAAAGGAGAAACTCAACTTCAACTTTCAAGAAACACCTTCAAAGGTACTTTCATTCACTCTCTAATTCATATTATTTAATGTTTTTTTACAAAAAGGTTGGAATCCTATTTATAATAGTTCATGGATGTCCAAAAGTCAAAAGATTAGCAAAGTTAACTATGATTAAGAGTAACTAATCTCCTAGAAGTGCATGAAGTAGTTAGGAAGGGGCATGAATGAGCAAGTGCTGGTTTTGAAGATTCATGAAGGTGCATGGGATAGTTTGGATGTAATGATGGGAGTTGCGTTTAGTTAGAAGGTGTAATGATGGAAATTACATTTATTTAGATGGCGTAATGATGAGAGTCGCATTTAGTTAGAAGGTGTAATGATGGTTCATGATGATGGGTTTATCCTTGTGCTTCAATTTGATTGGTGGAGAGCTCCAAAAGTTAATATGTTTTTTTCCTTCTCTTCTTGCATTCTCTCAAATTCCTTCCATTTTCAAGAGATCTACTTCTTCTTCTCTTTTTTATTTTTTCATGCTCCTTCTTTATTTATTTTTCATGTCTTCTCTTTCTCTTGTTCCTTAAGTGCTTCATCCTTACATGTATCAATTCCTCATAGAACGACATTCTCTCACAAAATAAAAGGATGTTACAAGTGGTGAATTTTACCTTTTGTTGTAGTTAAAAAAATTGTTAAACTTTTCTCCTTTTTCTGAAAACCAAACAGATAACTAATGTCAGTTTTATTACAAAAAAAAAAAAATTGATCCAAGAATGACATTCAGATTTTCAATCCCCAAGGTGAGTCTTGCAACAATTTTCATCAAATAGCTAATTTTATCTTGCAAGAGTTCACAATTTTCACATTTAGTTGGCTTAAAAGATACAATCTCATTGTAGGAAGTAGCTTTATAAAACATTTCAAGATGTTCAAAATCAATTTCAACAGTCTGTAGTTCTTTTCCTAATGAGTTTATTTTGTTTTCCAACCAATTTTTTAAACCGAATTTATTGTTTGACAAAGCTAATATCTTTACTTCTTCATAAGTTTCTTTAAAAGCATGAAGCAAGGTATTATAATTCTCATGCTTTGCAGAGATGTTATAACTTGCTCTACTGACTTCAGATTGGTGTCCAGCTATTAAGCAGAGATTTGCTTCTTCATCCTCCTTTAATGAATAGCTAGAAGATGTGTCATTGTCTTCCCATGTGATGTAAGTTCTCTTTGTCTTTCCACTCCTGTTGTTTTTCTTTTCTAGACCTTTCTCCTTATTTGTTAGATTTGGACACTCTGCCTAGATGTGTTACTACTTGACACAAACAAAACAAGTGAAACTAGAGGAATTAAGATCAGACTTTTTTTATGTATACCTTTTTCCTTGCAGATTTTTCTTGTTTCCTCTCTTCTTTTGAATCTCGTTAAACTTCCTTGTTAGAATATTCAAAGTTTCAACATCACTACAATTACTAGAGCAGTCTCTAGTATTCTCTCCATTTTGAGGAGCGTATTTCAGTGCAAGTCTTCTAGCATATTTGAGTACAAGTCTTCTCACAAGGGTTTCAGACAACAAATGAATCATGCTTATTCCTAGATACAAGATTTCATTAGGTATTCCAATTCAGATCCTGATTACTAACAACATTTTCCAATAATTTTAGAATCAAGTGTCAAGCCATGAATCAACACAACAAACATTAAGCACAAAATTAAAATACTGACATTGAAAGGAAAAGACATATATGTATAAACACAATATTGATTACATGAGAGTTTGATTAATTACATCTAAGCCCAAAAACAATGGGTTCAGTTCCACACAGACATGAGAACCCTAAACATAGCACATGAATAGTGGAAGAAGATTACACCAAAAACCCAATCGTTGTCGTCCAAGACTAACTTTTTATCTACTCTGGCTCTGTATGTCTAAACCCTAATGCATTTACTCAATAAATAGACTTTTGGAATGAAGTTCGCTTCCGACTCAACTTAAATGGAACCAGGCTCAGCTCATCTTGTGTGGACCCAAATCCAACTTGTGCCCGGTGCAACTTTCATAGTGTTGGGCGCGATTGTGCTGAATTTTTCCCTCTTCTATACACTCCTTTACGGACTTTCTATCCTTTGTCTTCCTTCATGGGGCTTCAATATATCCTTATTCATGGGCTTCGATCTTTTTCTTTAATTTCAGTGCTTTTTGTTCCATTTTTAGGAAAATTAGTACAACTTACCATTCGTAGACATAAGTAATCAATTTATTAATAAAATTATAATAAAATAAGGAAATAAGTAGGGTTCAAGTTTAGAAAGAGTTGATTTCATAGTAAAAATTGGGTTCAAAATGTGATAAAAATATATGTTATCATCTTGCATGGCCTTAAGCCAAAGATGAGAGGACAAGGTTTGTTTAACAATAGTAGAGTAGGATAACGATGAGGTTTGACAATAGTAGACTTAGAACGTGTTTGCATAGGATGAATAGATCGAGAACAAGATGGAACAATGAGATCAGTAAAATCAGATATCGAAAGGAAATGCACTAGACAACTCAAGAGAAAGAAGATCATCATATAACTAATTTGATAATGATACATTAGGTGAAACAGTGATGGAAAAACAACTGGTGACTCATGAGTAGCATTTTGAGAGGAAGAGAGAACAATAATAAGTAGTAAAACTCCAAGAGGTAGAAGACGAAAATGAAATGAAGGCATTTGCAAGGATGTATATTTATTAGCAAAAGAAAAAGTATATTCATCAAACACAACATCTTTTGAAATGAATAGTTTACCATGAGAATCCAAACATTTGTAACCATTATGACAAGAAAAATATCCTAAAAAGTGCAAGGAGTGGAACGAAACTCAAGTTTATGACAATTATAAAGATGGGTATGTGGATAGCAAGCACAACCGAACACTTTTAAGAAAACATAATCAGGAATTTTATGAAAAACAGTGGAGTAAGAAACAAAATGAGGCAAAGCAGAAGTAGGGAGTCTATTAATAAGGCAAGTAGCAGTGTGAAAAGCATGATCCCAACAAGTCATGGGAAGAGAAACTTAAGAAAGTAAAGTAAGATTCATATCAATAATATGACGATGTTTACGTTCAACAACACCATTTTGATGATGTTTATATGCACATATAAGACAATGGTTAATCTCAACAACTTTAAGATATTGAGTAAAAGGTAAAAATTCACCCCCTTCACCCTTCCCCAAAAAGTTGTTTAGACTTTTTTAATTTTCTATTTAGTTATAGTTCAACATGTGTTTTAAATTTCTTGAACATATTCATTGTTTCAGATTTATACTTGGGAAAATAAATCCAGGTATATATGTTGAATGCATCAACAAAAGAAACATAATAATAATATCCTATGGAAGATTGAACATGTGATGGTCCCCAAAGATTACATAAAATAAGTTGTAGAGGATGACTGTAAGTAGTAAAAGAAGGTTGAGAACTTAATTCATGAGAATTCCCATACAACATATTATAGAAAAGTCAACATGTGTTTTATTGAGTGGAGAAATATTACAGTGTTTAAGAACATATATAAACAATAACAAAGGATGCCCTAATCTTTTGTGCCAAAGAGAATATAAAGAAATGTATGTGATGATCTAGCAGAGAATGGTGATGAAAGATGAATACCAGAGTGGAAGTAGATAAATGGTGAGACAAAAAGGGTTTGAATTGAGTATTCAGTTGATGATACGAAAACTAATATAAATCATCTTGACCAAGGTATCCTTTGCCTAAAACAGGGTGATCAACCTGAGACTTAACAAAACAAATAAATGAGTGACATTGAAAATAAACATTGTCATCTTTTGAAAACTTACTAACACTAACAAGATTTTTGTTTATGGAAGGAACGTCTAAACAATTTTTCAGATATAATGTGATATATAGATTAGTACTTGAAGGAAAAGAAGTAGAACCAAAAAACTGAATGGGCTAACCTTGTCCATTTCTTAGAAACACATTTTCATCTTCTTGAGTAGGAACAACTTCCACAATATTAGTAGCATTAGTAGTGATATGATATGAAACACCTAAGTTAATGAACCAATTTTGAGACTATTGTACAAGAACAAATTATGTTGCATATGCCTGTGCTAGAGGATGCGGCATTACTTCTGGATAATTCTGATATGATGCAAAAGGAAGAGAAGGTCGTGATTGAGACAAATTCTTAGGAAAAGAATGTTGATGTGAGTTGTAGAACTGTGCATAATGCTTATGGAAATTATAAGGTTGAGCAAAATAGGTTGGATTAAGACGATGATAACAGAGTGATGCAGTGTAGCTATACTTGTTACAAATTTGGCATTGAATAAAATCACAACCATTACGACTTCCTCTTTGACCACCTCTGCCTCGATTAAAATAATTGCCTCATGAAGAATTGATAGAAATAAGAATTAAGAATATTTCTGAGAAATTATTTTATTTACTTCTCTTATCAATTCACCAACACATTGTTTATATATATATATATATATATATATAT
>Ga0123340_1005497_pt1 | contig 12049 bp, 9 predicted proteins | sample SirMexnodulemix_FD_89961 | JGI IMG/M metagenome (GOLD analysis project Ga0123340, IMG submission 89961) | Root nodule microbial communities of legume samples collected from Mexico - Siratro Mexico nodule mix | ecosystem: Host-associated > Plants > Roots > Nodule | place: Mexico: Nepantla... | reverse complement strand
TTTACCATTTATGAATACTGTGACGATAAAAAGAGCGTATATATATGTGCTTTTGGAGCAGATAAAGTAGCATTGCGGCGTCTATAGAAGAATTTATTTAATTACGAAGCTAACTAAGTTCATATTTTTTGGAATATGATTTTCAGGCGAGGATGTTGTTTCTTGATCCAGCGGTTGATGAAGAGTACACCCGATTAAAGGTTTGTTATTCAACTAGAGGTGGACTTTTATTGAATCAACTAGGGGTTACCCCTTATCTTACGAGATTTCTCATCTGATAATAGAATTTAGTTGAGGAGAAGGATAAAGAATTAAAGGAGTTGCAAGATGACTTTAAAGCTGTAAGTTTTAATAGTGAAAGCAAGAAGGGAAAGATGCTGATGGCTAAATGTAGAAACCTGCAGGAGGAAAATGTGGAGATTGGAAAACAAAATTTTGATCGGAAGGTGCTTCTGTCTTTGCTTTATGCCTCTAATTTTGCTTTTCCCCCTTTTGTGTTGTATTAGTAACATGAAATAATTTCACACTAGCATGCATTCGTCCTACTATAAAAATAAGGGTTTAATGGCCTAAATGTATATTATGGTATTCATTGTTACTGAATTGCTGCTTAAAATGTTTTCATTTTTGTTTCCTCTTGGTATGCAGACACATGAATTGACGTTCAAAATTGCATCGCAGAAGTCCCAGAATTCACAACTTAAAAACCACTTTGAAGGTTTGTTATTCAATGGAATTCATTTTTTGTTGTTTTGGCTCTATAATCCCTTGACTCTTGCACCAGCTACTTGGTAATTCCTGTATCACCTTCGTTTAGATTCATACAAGTGTATCTATAGTTTTGTTAGTTTTCACTCCAAACTGAGAGTCGGTAAAACTGTTGTGTGTGGCTATAAAACTGATCATTGGAAGTGTATGGTATGCCAGGAATACTGTCATAAATGTGCTATTTTTTTTGGATGATTTTAACGTGTTAAAATGTTTTAGGAGTTGGGATAGAAGTTTATGCCTTGTATTTTTCTTGAGTAAAATTAGAGATTGTAGGGATTAAAAGTTATCTATAGACCTTTTTACTTTGCAATTTATTAAACAATAGTACTTGACATTGACTACAGGATTGCAGAAGCTCATGGAAGGACTGACAAATGATGTGGAAAGATCCAATGAAACGGTTTTTACTTCTTTCTCTTTTTCTCCCTTATTATTTAAAGATTGCGGATGTTCTGTTATAAAAATGCCTGACTTGGTCGTAAGAAACAATTTTTGAACAAATGGTGATTCTTTTGTTTGTGAGCCCTGCAATAAAAGGAACTCAACCATTGTGTTGAGAAAGAGGTTTACAAAATAAATAACTGACATGAATTAAATAAATAATTATAAAGATTAAAAAAATTTGGCATAAGTTTTAACATACCGATAATATAATATCCTCGAAATAAAAGTTCTACTGTGATGAATTTTGTTTATCTTTTTTATTAAATTAAAAGAAAGGATAAGTAAATATTTATATCGAGATTTTTATGCCATGGAGGTCCTTTGATAAAAATTGAGAGCTGATTTTGTTTAAATGGAAACCTTCTGTATACATGTAATCTGTTTATATCCCATCCCGTAAAACGTTTTATATGGTTTATACCAACATATCAGAGACAAACCATTTGGTTCTGTATTATTTTGGTGCTGTCTCTGTATCTGCATGTCTAGTTTATTTATTTTTTGAGCAGCTCTGACTACCCTTTCTTTTCTCTGATTTCTTCATGGAAGATTTTGCTTTGACATTTATTTAGGAAATTATATGCTTACAAATTAGCAACTGACATATGTTCAAGATATTTTGAATATTAAATTATACATTTTGAAATATGCATCGTGTGATTTTATCTTTCTCTGTTACCTATCCATGGAAAATATTACTTTGACAATTTTATTTAGGAAATTGAGTGGCTTACGGTTATCAAATATTAACGCGATATATCTGTATATCAAGATTTTGAAATTTTAAATTTTAAATATGAATCTCGTGTAGATGTTAATCTGTGTCTCAGCACATGAAAAACTTGCTACGTGTTTTTCTTAAATTTGAATATTCAGCTCACTTAAATGTTATTCTTAATGTCTAGGCTCCATGGTGCAAATTCATTGCACCTAAGAGCTTGGTTGGATAGCGTGATTGTTGTGTACTGTTGAATAGCTTGCTATTTTTAATTTTATAATCAAGAACAGTCACAAGTACTCTTGGTGAATACATGCAAATTGATATTTTAGAATCCAACTAAGATGGATTTCATTGCAGATTTTCATATTACAAGATAAAATTGAAGAGAAGGATCGGGAAATCCAAAGACTAAAAGACGAGCTTCAACAGAAAAATTTGGAGGATGGAAGATTAGATGCAGCACATGACAAAAAATGACAACAATGAGACAATTGCTGGGATGCCGCAAACTAATTCGACATCATAGTTTTTTCTAGGAAACAATTTGTATATTAGATCATCAACTGTTGATATTCATGAGGATGCTTCTGCTTTTGAAGATGGTATACTACATTTCAATACTTTACTTTAGGGTTTAGGTTTTGTATTTTTAAAAGTAAGCTTTCTAAATAAAATTGAATATATGGACAATAAGCTAGCTTTCGACCCTATGACTGACGCTAAGCATGTGAGTCGGTTTCAACGAGACCATCCCAAACCTGCAGTGCCAACATTTCCAACTGGTTGAATAGGTTCCACCAAGCCCTTCGTAGAACTTCCAAGCCCCTCCCCCTGCACAAATCATACAAAACAGTTATTCTACAATCATAAACCCGAACCATTCGACAAATATGTGATAGGACTCGGCGTTGTTATTCGTAGCTTAATGGTGTGATGAGATAGTGTAATCATAGACTGTCATGTAAAAATTATATTTGAACTGATTTTTAATAATTAACGATGGAAATATTATTCCTTTGTTGGTGTATGAAAATTAAACTTTTATTTTACACAAGGGGTTGTGTGGCTCATTACAAGACCTACTACATTATCAAGTTCAAATACACCGGACTTCCTCATGGCGTGGTGCCTTTTGAGCTGTAAGTTTGTGCCATAGGAAAAACTGAATTATAATGAAAACTCTGAAGATTTAAGAAAAATAAAATAAAGTAATTTGATGATAAGTATGAAGATACCTCCTTCCAACCCATGCTTTTTAGAAGTTTTCTGGCATAACTACCTGCTCCGAATGACATCTCCAAGGCCTCTGATGCAGCTTCTTGAGGACAACCAGCAACAGGTGAAGATGGCTCGTTATAAACATCTGGCAGATTCTTCTGTCCTGGACCCATGCCGAAGCCACCATGCAATATTCTTCTTTCAGCAGCCCTATCTCTGTATTGATGTTTTATTTGCTGGCAGAGCAAACAAAAAAAAAATGAGTTGAGGGTTAACATTCTGGAGATATCCTTACATGTGGTCAATTGTTCTATAGAAAGGGTGATCATGGAAGAAGGGAAAGGCAAGTTTAGAACCCTTATCTCTATGTTGTCATATTCTCTCTTTCCTATTTGATCCCTTCAACTTCCCTAACCCACAACTCCTACTGAAGTACTCACTTTCCACTCAGTTATGAAAAGGAAAATTTATAAGCCATAGCCTCACTTGTTATATATACTACTTCTGTCATCCTTAAGTGCTTTCTCAAGAAGTTGGGCATCCATTTATCTATTATAAAATGAAGAAAATGCAGCTGTTTGTTTGATTTCAACATCAGACTACATACCTTAGATGCAGAGGGCTGACTTGGTAATGCAGGCAAATCCTTCTCTACAGGGATTTCATCTGAAACTGAAGCTGAGCTTTCACTGGACTTGGAGAGATGAGTGATTTTTCTACTAGGTGATAGCTGGGGAAAATCCCAATGTTTTGTTGGATTCGAAGAATCATAAGTTGATAATGAAGCCATATATTTTGCACTAGGATTTCGCAATCTGTACACTTGTCCTGATGAAAGAATATGATAAACAAACATAGTCAAGGGAGTATTTCTAGCTCTATTATCATTTTACTGAAAATTCCAGTACTGCTTCATTTTAAAACTACTCACTCATCCATGATTTCAAAATGATTCATGACTGGTTGTATAGGAAAGATATACAAGCAAGAAAGTTTTTGATTTTTTGAATTACATGTTAGTAAATCTCTCCATTATCACTTTTTTAATAATTATATCTCCTTATTAGGGATAACAACAAAATTCATAATCATAGATATCCACTACTAACATCTACAATGAATATCAAACAGTACATTTAATAAATACCAGCTAATAACGGATAATGGGTATTAGTATTTTAATTACCCTCCTATTATTCGGACAGGTATAGGTACCATAGTATCCAACCATTTTTATTTGGATATGTTTTTTAGAATAAGTGATCAAAGTAAAGTTATTGACCAGGAGAACATCAAGAATTGAAGAATGGTAAATAATTTGATGATACATATTTATGTTTTTATTTAGATTTGAGGATTTAAAATTATTTTTAAAAAGATTAATTTTATTTGAACTTATATTTTATAATGCAACTTATATGAATTTGTTTATTAGAAAGACTAATTTTATTTGTACGAATATTTTATGATCCAATTTTATTTGGATTATACTTTAAGATCAAATTTTTATTTGAGTTTATATTTTAAAGAAAAAAATTAAGTAATCTTAGTAAAAATTTTAAGAAAAATTAAAAATAAAAAATAAAAAAGAATCCATGGATATCGACAGGTATAAAATAATCCACAGGATACCTGACGAATAATAGGTCGGATATTTTACACGGAGTGGGTAGAAGATAGCAACTATATGTTGCTGCGGGCACCCGTTGTCATCATGACATGGTGTATGTATGATAAGTACTAACAAGTACTAGAGTAAAATGCAAACCTGTTCTAACTCGTACCAGATCAAAACGTGCTTCACAGATGGGAGCAGATCTTAATTTCCCTCCACCAGAAGGGATAGATGGATGTTGTTTTGCAGATGGTTTCACCAATCTTCCAACCAACCTTGCCACTTTATCTTTTTCATCTCTTTTGGATCTCGTAACCATTTCCCAATCCCACAAGTCCACAATTGGAACCTCTAAAACCAAATCTTTCCCTGATTCAGTAACTTGACCATATTGAGCTCGCCATTTCTCTTCATCCGATAACATACCTGTAAACATAGATCAAGTCTATTTAAGAGATAGATCAAGTCTATTTAATAGATAGATCAAGTCTATTTAAGAGCTGGGTCAAGTCTGTTTAATACCTTCATCTACAGTACTTCTATCAACTACGTCACCTTCATCCTCCATGTCCGGGATCCACTCACCCTCTTCCAGTTCATAAGAGTCGTTGTAAGCTACACCTTCATCTACAATACTTTTAGTATCAGCTAAGCCATTTTCACCCACTTGGTTTGGGTTCCACTCACCTTCCACTTCATAAGTTTTGCTGTGAGCTATATGCATTCAGGAAACAAATTCATTCACAAGTTATATTAGTTACCACATAACAAAAAATGATAGAAGTTATGTACGAACCATCAGCTGCTAAGTTATATCCATCATCTGTTTCCACTGGCACTGTCACTCCATCAGCTTCACTTTCTGCTATATTCTTGTAGCCAGACAAGTAAAGATCAATAAGTGTGTCCTCTAACCTGTTAGTTGGCAAAGTGACTAATTTATGTACGAAAAGTTTGAAGGTAAAAATGATCTGTGGAGTAAGGATGTGGAAGGTGGATACCATTCTGATGGTGGTGGAGGTGGCCTTTCACAAGTCGGACTACTCACAGAATTTGTGGCATCTATGTCAAAGACAGACACTTAGATATATTAAGTTACTCATATTAACTACTGCTGCATATCTGAAACACCAAAATGTTGGAAGAGTAGTAGAAAACCAATTGTCTATTATATTAATACGAACAAAGTACTAATATCGGGGATTTGACAAGCAGGCGCTTGGTAGCAACCCCCTGTCCCTGCATACTGCAGATCTTTTATTGACAAGATTATCTTTTATAGTACGATTGTTGGGAATTAATGCAAATACAGAAACACAGTTGCAAATTCATATACATACCTTCAAGTGCTTCATTAGCCTGGGTTCTTGTCTGTTGGTTAGTGTCAGATTTACTTTCAAGAAAGGAAATATTATCCTCGTTGTTGTTTCCATCATATATTTGTTGAGGACTTTTTGTGGTAGTTTCCTTGTACAGATATGTGTCTGCACTATCTTCCTAAGATAACAAGCAATAAAAACTAAATTTCTAACATAAAATGAGATTGATTTAAGAATTTATCTGTGGAAAAAAAAAATGTTAAATAGAATAGTTAGAAGTCCAACTCCAAACCTACCTTATTGGTATCTAAAAGTACATAATTCCCATCCTCAAATTTGTAATAAGCACCATCTCTGCTGCTATAGTACCAGCCAGCATTAGGGTCATGGTAAAATCCACTACTGCACAAAATTAAATACATTTCCCCGATGAATAAAGAGGTTGGAAAAAGTTAACAACAAATTTATACTAACAAAACAATAGAACAGAAGTAGCTCGTTATCTTCATGATTCACATCAGTGCATACAATCAGATGCTAACCAAATCAAAAATCAAAGGAAAGCTCATTCCCAGTCCCATTTAATTTCATCCCAAAAATCAGAAAGTGTTCTCCATCATACATTCTTTTCGTCAAATCTAACATACCCAACATAAGAACGAAGAAAGGTAGAGTGATCATTTCATTCATATTCATATCAAACAGAGCCGTAGGAGCTGACCATTCTGTTTTCATTCTATCCACATCATCATTAGGGTATTAAAACAAGGAAGGAACTAAAAAAACGTAATTTGAACAACATGATATAGCTTGGGATTCACGCAATATGTTCAGAGGCTCAGCAGATATGAACAAGCACAGCATGATGAAATTTTAACGTTCCAAAGATACGAATTACTACAAATTAAACTGAATGAAAGAATGAATAACCATAGCTTGTAGAAATTCCAGTACAATGAATAACTAAAACACAAACATGGCAGTGTTAAGGATTAAGAGCAAACAGAACAATTATTGATGTATTGATTGGTGAAAATGTTGTTCGAAATAGGGTTCGAAAGGAAAACCTAACATGGAAGTAAAGTTGTGATTTGTGATCCCAAACAAAGGTAGAATCACTATTTTCACGATTTTCAGAATCTGCGTCCATAGCTTCTGCACTTCGATTGCTGAATCTCTCGTCGGCGTTGGAATCTCCACACCACCTTCTTCATGCTTCTCGGCCCAGCCCAATATTCCGCTTCTCAAATGCTACATTAATTGTTTTAATTAAAGTGTATAACAAACCAATTTTTAATTAAGGTGTACAGTCGTATATATTCATCAAGTTTTTGTGGTGCATAACCTTTGAAATCATAAAAATTTATGGCGGATTAAACTATTTACCTTTTTACTATTTTATATCATTTTTCAAAATTTAACTTTTATAATGTATAGAACATTTTGAACTTTGCTAATACAGAAACTCATAATGGTAATCAATTATAAATTAAAACAATTAAAATAAAATCATTGTGTTTATCATATATAATAATTTATAATTAAATGATAGTAAAATGTTTTGATATTATCAGTGTATTTTAATTAATTTCTTTAGTGTGTTTAAAACTCTTCCAAAATTATAATTAAGTTCGGAAAGTAATTTTTAAATCATTCAAAAAAAAAGACTGTAAAAATGTTTTGAAAATGGTAGTGTGATTTTTAAAACCATTAAAAAATGTATTTTTATTGAAGAAATTAAAAGTCCAACACTAAGCAAAACAATTTGTAAATCGGATAGCTGAGGAAAGTCGTCTTGGTGATTTTAGTTTCAATCCATGAGAAGGAATGGTCACAATAATTCATAAAATTCCATGATAATATTTTATAATATTTGATTAAAAAGACATTTAAGAAGTCAAATGAAAATTTTAATTTTCTAATTTTTTTAAAACCTAAACCTTAAACTCTAATTTAGGAATATCAGTGTTAGCTACTATCAAAACCTAAAATGTTCCCTTAATGACTTACCAGAACCACACATATTAAGAGACGTTTTAATAACTATTAAGGAAGCAATTTACAGTGTATGGAAAAACAGTTGTCATTAATTATAGACATTAATTTTTATTTTGAAGCATTTGCATTATAGGATCGAACCAAAATATCATAAGATTTTAACAAATGTTAAATTTGGATTTGACAAATTTGACATTCGAGTTTCATCTATATTAGTCTTAAAAAATATAATTATTTTCTAATTTTTATTGTGTTGAACACATTTCAATAATATTTGATGACTTAATTTTATTATAAAAAGTGATAATATTTTATCCAAATCCAACGACATTTTATGTTAATATAATAATATACAATGTTATTAAGATATTATATTTAAATAGATACTACAGATAATTTGAATTTAATTATTACTAACAAGGTTAAAGGTATATTTTAATAATATTAAGGTTTTCAAATTTGACATTCAATCTCTAACTAACGACTTAGTTCGTGCTTTCCTCTTAGTGATATGCTCTAAACTTGTTATATGCATATGAAAATCCACTTGTTTTTTTTATTTACAAAATAAATGTTTGAGTCAAATGAGATTTGCATTTAACATGTTGCAAATCCAAAATACTTAAAATTAATGAATAATACAAAGAAAGCCATAAAGAAAACTTCAACCAAGTTGAAGATCATGAACTTTTAATGACCATAACAACTTGTGCAATTGTATTTATTACTATGTCAATGACATGTCAAATGATGTGTTAGTAATTTTTAACTTAACCCTATAAATTGAAATTAATGGTGTTGTTTCTTAATTATTCCTATAAATAAAGATTGTGTAAAAGAAAACACTAATATCACAATATAAGTGGATAAAGATAATCACCTTTTTCCACATTCAACACCTGCGTACATCACTATTGATTGCAAGGGCCAACCAAAAATAACGAATTTATTAAAGACACAAAAAATCAAAATGGAAATAATTAATGCGGGCATTTAATCATTATATACAAAAACAAAACAATTGAACTATATATAATTATAAATTTAGGATGAAAGAAAATAGGAATTGAAATCTACAGTCCTCAACTTGAATTTTGTACAGTCAAACATTGCTAACAATGACTAATTACCACTAACATAATGAAATGAATATTTACTATTTCCATATTTATAAATAAGTTACTAGTAATTATGAAACTTCTTTCAATTGAAGTTAACTATTATGGTAAATTATGGTGCATTTAGGTGATGAGGGACTTCTTAGTACTCACCTCAGGTGTCTAACAAGAATAAATATAAAGAACAAAAACAAATCAATTAAAGACTAATGCAAATAATTAAAACTTAATTCAACAATGCAATTCCCAAACCTTTTATTATTATGTTTTTTTTTTACTGTTAACAAAGAAGGGAGGGGATACAACAAAAAAATTATTAAATAAGATCATACTATGAAGTTGAAAGAATAAATTATCAACAAAGACATAATTTTTCTAAACAAACAATTAATTTTTGGTGCCCTATAAGAACAACAAAGTTGTAAAGGGTGCTTTATATAGTTAGAAGGAGAGAAATGGTAAGTTGTTTAATACAATGATGCTATATCAAGAGCATACACAACAAACCTTTACTAATTTATTGACTTCTTTAAGTTTAGTAAACAACAATCTCCACCTAGCCTATAGTCCAATGAAGAACACGATGAACTAATACTTCTTATAGTAATTTTATGTAATTCATGACTTAATTTTGAACAAGAACATATCACAACAATTAAGTTATGATTCACAAGTCAAAAGCATTAAGAAAACATACAATGCTTCATTTTTGTTAAACTTATTCATCACCAACAATTTTCAAATGCACAACCTGACCAAAGTAGTGACAATCTTTTTATTTGATGATGCTATCAAGTAAACATAAAAGAAGTATGAATGAATAAATTAATTCTCTACAATAATATTTTTAAAAGGTATTAACTCTCATATTGTATTTTGAAGGTGCATATGGATTGCTTACCTTAAATGCATATATATGTAACAATTCATCCAACAATTTCCAACCAAAATAAGAATATACATATATTCTTATTTGGTATACGTTGAAATTCTTATTTGGTATATCACAACTAAGTAAATCAAACTTTGAAATTCAAAGTCATGAAATGTTCCTCATCACCAAAAACGTTGTGGGACACATTACCAAAAAAATATTTTTAATAAAAATCACAAAATATTGCTTTGGTAAGTCGTTAAGTACACCCCAAAATACACCACACATACCACTAACAATGCTTTCTTATCCTCCTTTAAGACATAGTTCAAGGTGTTTGCATAACAATACTCTTACCTCACTTTATGGGTTTACAGTTTATTCGAGAGTACATGATTGCAAAGCTTGAGAAAGTTTGTGATCGGGTTAGTTTTATTAAGTCAAATGATAAGTTGTGTTCTACATGATATTCCTTATTCATTACTTGAGTCATGTTTGATAGATGTGTTAGCGAACAATATACTGAGGTTATGAATGATATTAAAAAGTAATTACTTGAATCACTTTATGGGTTTGCAGTTTATTACTTTTTTTCATTTTCTCCATTTTATTTCTATTATCTTTCATTAATATCATTGATGTAACATCTATTAAAAATGATTTAAGTAATGGCTAAAGAATATCATGTAAAACACAACTTGTCATTTGACTTAACAAATCCTCTATCCCAGTCACAAACTTTCTCAAACTTTGCAATCAATGTCTCTTGTTCCTTACCTCAACAAACCAAGTAACTACAATATTTACATCTCAAACAATAATAATTTTCAATGACCAACCGATTAGCTTAGACCTTATTGAGGTCCAATTAGCCCAGCCAATTTAGGTATGTGTATCACAAAATAGAAACTAACTCAGTTCATATAACTTCACCCATAACAAACCATCCATGATGTCCACCCAAATGAAGTGAGATCATGTCCTGTAACATCATCGCTTCAACACGAGGTTCAATGATTCTATTCATGTTGTCTAAAATCAACACAAATATAACCACTTATATAAATAGGAATCATTACTTATTCTCGTATGAACATCAAAATGACTAAAAACTTATTCACATGGATGATAATGCTGGTGACAACCCATTTCTTACAATCTCCATCTATGACAACATTTACAACAAACAAAACATGACTCAATGCCTTTTAAAATATTTTCAATTTTAAAAACAAAAGACATTTTTTCTTCCCTCAAGTTTGCCATTTCAATTACTTTATTACATTCTAAATATGTTTTTGACAAGTTTACAAATTTTTCTTATTTTTTGGTATTTTTAATTCAAATAAATAGAGATATAAAATATTTAGATAAATATTTTCTACAAATATTTCATTTAAAAAATACTTTTTTACAATTAATTTTCCCTAATTCTAATATTTTTTGAAACATATAATTTTAAAACATTATTGGGCCACTTCCATAACGGAAAGCCCAATGCCATTGACATGGGCTGCTGTAACCCTAACAGTGCAGTAAACATGTCTATAAATCTCACATCCAAAGTGTTGTTAGTTAGGGTTTAGGGTTGGCCTCAAAGCTGAAATTTCACATCGAAAGTGTTAGTTTCTGATTCTGTTCACCTTAGTTACTATTTTGTGTTTAATGTTGTGAATGTTGGGTTCATAGGCAAGGGAGAAGCGAAAATACCCTGTGAAGAAGATCTCCCATAATTGATAGGAAGTGCCGTATGACACTCTAAACGCAGCGTCAATCGAAGAACTTGTTCTTTGTGGCGCTGTGTGTGTGATTTGGAACGGGTCTCTGAGGGTTTTCTTATTATTTTTAATTTGTTTGTTGTTTCTTAATTTGGTTTTCTAGGGTTAGGTCCGATGCCACGTCGCTGGTAGCTTGAATTGGGCGGTGACCAGCGATGCTATGATTGGACCAAAAGCAAAAGTGAATTTCGTT
>Ga0123340_1005496_pt1 | contig 12050 bp, 12 predicted proteins | sample SirMexnodulemix_FD_89961 | JGI IMG/M metagenome (GOLD analysis project Ga0123340, IMG submission 89961) | Root nodule microbial communities of legume samples collected from Mexico - Siratro Mexico nodule mix | ecosystem: Host-associated > Plants > Roots > Nodule | place: Mexico: Nepantla... | reverse complement strand
TGTTGAGCCAAACACTTATTCTGAAGCTGTGAAATATGACTGTTGGAGGAAGGCTATACAGTGTGAGATATCTGCTTTGGAGTCAAATCAAACATGGGAGACTGTTCTTCTTCCCAAGAACAATACTGCCATAAGTTGCAAATGGGTATTCAAAATAAAGTATAATGCTGATGGGACTGTTGAAAGATATAAAGCAAGATTAGTGGCAAAGGGATACACAGAAACAAAGGGCATTGACTACCTTGAAACCTTTTCTCCAGTAGCAAAGATGACCACTATAAGGTTGCTTCTTTCTTTAGCCTCTATATATAACTAGGAGTTAAAACAGTTAGACATAAATAATGCCTTCTTACATGGAGATTTGAAAGAAGATGTATACATGGTTGCTCCTCCTGGATTGGCTTCTATTCAACCAGGACAAGTTTGTAAATTAAAAAAGGCTTTATATGGCCTTAAGCAAGCTGGCAAGGAGTGGTTTGCTAAATTGTCATCATTTTTTATTTCTGTGGGATATACTCAGTCTATGAATGATTATTCCCTATTTATTAATTCTTCTGAAAGATCTTTTACAGCATTATTGGTGTATGTAGATGATATAATTTTGGCAAGAAATGATAAAGAAGAGATTGATCGAGTCAAAGAAGCTTTGAATAAGATATTCAAGATCAAGGATCTTAGTGATTTAAGATACTTTCTTGGTTTTGAAGTAGCAAGAAGTAAGAAAGGGATAATGATGAATCAAAGGAAATATGCATTGGAATTGTTAACAGATGCAGGTCTTTTAGCCTACAAACCTATAGTCACTCTTATGGATAATCTTGTTAAATTTTCTTCTACTGGAAGTGTGCCTTTTACTGATGTTCATGCCTATAGAAGGTTGATTAGAAGACTTATGTATCTCACTAATACCCGACCTGACATCACATTTTCTGTTCAACAACTTTCTCAGTTTCTTGATAAGCCTACAATTGCTCACTATAATACAACAATTAGAATTCTAAAATATATTAAAGGAGCTTCAAGTCTTAGCCTATTTTTTTCATCGAGCAGTTCTGTCCATCTCAAAGCTTTTTGTGATAGTAATTGGGTTACCTGTAGTGATTCAAGACAATCAGTGATTGGTTTTAGTGTGTATCTTGGAAATTCCCTTATATCTTGGAAATCAAAAAAGCAAGGAACAATATCAAAAAGTTTCTGTGAAGCTGAGTACAGGGCAATGACCACTGTTACTTGTGAAATTCAATGGCTAGTATATCTTCTTCAAGATTTGAAAGTTTATTTTGAGCAACCATCTCTTTTATATTATGACAATGACTCAGCAAGATATATTGCAGCAAATCCAGTGTTTCATGAGCGCACCAAACATATAGAAATAAACTGTCACATTGTTAGAAAAAAGTTGAAAAAGAGTCTCATTCATTTGCTTTCCATTTCCACCACAGAGCAACTAGCAGACATCTATACTAAAGCCTTAGGTCCTCAGTCTTTCAAGAATATTTGTTCCAAGTTGGGTCTCATCAATATTTGCTCCCCAACTTGCGGGGGGTTTCAGAGGATATGGATAAAAGGCTTCTAGAAGAAAACTAATTATGTGATTTTATCTTTATGGTAGAATCAAATTATCATCAATTCTGTTTATTTGTTTTCATGACATTATCAGATTGTAATAATTTTATTTTGTTTTCTTTATTTAGCTATACCTAGAATGGGTACAGTACTTGTATATATTCAGTTCTTTATTTTGAATGAAATACACAGAAAAACAGAGAGCATATATTCATTCTTATGTCTTTTGTTCATCTTTGTTCTTCTCTTTATTTTCATAATAATATTTTCATTCTCATGTCTTTTGTTCATCTTTGTTCTTCTCTTTATTTTCATAATACATTTCTTAGTCTACAAGACTTAAGATCATTAGTAAAAATTGAGGATCTCTGTTCATACATCTGTACTAATACTTAATACACAATTAAGCAACAACTCATACATTATCCTAAATGTATGATCTTAATTTCATACTCCTTCCATTATCACATCATTCAAATGATTCAAAAATTTCACATTCCATAACATCAAAACGAATAATCAAATAACTAAATAGTCTTTTCTACATTGTCACACAACAAATAATCAAATAATTTCATCAAATAAAGTTCCTGAAACTTAGAACCACATCCCTTTCAATCTAGATCTTTTAACATATGATATTCTTGAAAGATTAAAATTAGCTTCCCTTACTTAAAAGCTCAATATTAAGGTTGTTCCAAAGTCAAACAGTGATATAACTTCAAAATCTAGGAATCTGGAACAAGTAATTAAAACAAAACCAAAATTCAGTTTAAAATAAAATAAGTTAAAAGAACCATTTTCCTCAATTGACCCTCAAAGATTGATGACCAAAATCTAAGAAAAAACAAAGCAATAAATGATCTTTAAAGTAAATAGAAACTTATTCTGTTTGAAATTAAAATGATTATTGACTCCTCAGCTATTGCAAGATGTGATTAGATTTTGAAATACATGAGATATGGAGTGAAGATCTAAAAGAGAACTTTGGAGAGTTGGGAAACGAAGAGAGAAACATAGAGGTGCAAGGAATTATGGTGTCTTATAATTATCCTGAACAACAAAAATTTTCATACTTGAAAATTAGCTTATTGAGAAAAGGATTAATATAAGGTACTTGTATCCTCTCTTCTGCTTCGCAAATCGAATCATTCAAGTGATATCACACAAAACCTTAACCATATTAACATTTCTTCTACGAAGTTATTTTACTTGAGAATCTAAAATTTTAATTGGCTTTACTACAAAATATAGATTTTCTTTCAACTGCACTAAATCAGGTTATAGAATGTGACTGAGTCAAGTAGATATATGTTTCCTTAACTGCAATACATGAAAGATATTGTAAATATTGACTAACGGAAGATTGCAGAACAACTTCATATGAAAAAAAAACATATTCTTAACAGAGACTTATAAACTTTATGGTTAGCTTCTTAGACATGCTTGATTTTCATACATCGATGAATGTTGTAACTCCATGTTCACCACATACATCTAAAGGTCTTATGTTGTTATATATATATATCTGATTTATTTATTTATTTATTTATTTTTCTTGTGTGAAGATGTCTTCAACCATCATAATTCTCAAAATTTGACTCAATTTCTAATAACTAAAATGATGGAAACTACTCTTGGTTCTGCTAGACCCACCTTCCTCTTTGTGCATACCAAAAGAATGCTCTAATATCTCTTTTCTCCATTTCAAGCGGATGATCTAGATCAGTTCCACATTCTTCAAACTTCAACATTATTTTTACAGAAAGGTCATTGTCAAAATGCTTAAAAACATATTGACGTGGCCGAACTTAATTATTCACAACTTTGTTATACCCTAACATGAACAAAGACATCTCACAGCAGCCTCTTCTTAAATAATTTCAAATAACGCTTGTTGTTCAAGCCAAGCTTGTATTAATATATGCAACATCAGATACCAAAGCAAAAGAATCCTTATAACCTTAAGACATGTACAACTGAATCCAAATGAAAATTTATCCACTTGGAAGGACCACCTTTACTTTATAATAGTCATGATATGTGTTAACATCATTAGCTCATTTTGTTTGTTTTCTTCAATGATAATATTTTCAAGTTCAGAAGGATGTGCAATCAGATTGATTATCTCACTATCATTCATGAGACGTCTCTAACATTTCATATCTTTAAACACTGAAATACTGATTATAAAAATAACTTATAATGCAACTAAGCTCACTACATAAAGATTGTCATTTTCTCATTGAATCACATCAGTTTTGTTTTACCAAGAAAATCCTACTCTTAAAACGAAGAGTAGGATTCGCTACTACCTCATTCCACTCAATACCGTACATTAAAGGATTCATCTTCATCCTTATGAAAAGATATATTTTAGTTTGTGGAAGCATTATAAAGTTTCATTTACTTAAACATTACTTATACAAAAACATTACTTATACAAGGAGTGTGACGAAAATGTATACATGTCTTGTGGAAGGCTAAGGCCATAATCTCATACAACAACAGGCCAGCAACAGAGGCAGTCCCATACTTTGAACACTCATACTTGATGAAATCTATCACCTCAATTTATCCAAGGGTCTTTGTAGGCTATTACTTTAGTCTAATGTCTGTTTTTTCATTCTTGCGGTTTTTTTTTTTTTTAAAAGCTGTGTTAAGTGTTTACCTTCCCTCCAGAACTTTTGTTATGGAATTTGTAATTAAGTTTGATCGAGGATGCAAAAACTTTGAAGAACTTTTGTTATACACTGCTTGCTGGACATTTGACTTTAAATAAGAACGTTTTGTAATGCTGTAGATATCTTACTCTTCCAATTATCCAAAAATGGCAGCATTGCCATCATTACCTGTTACTGTCTAAGATCCTATCCTACATATTCATTATTTTACCAGTTAATAGAGTCAATAGAGTAAAGGTGATTCAGAGCAAGTTCAGTTGAGCAATAGAAGAGTTGTGCCTTGTCGATCGTTGATCATAGGATTTCTTAGAATTTGAGCTTTAGGAATTCACTCATCCCTATACAACCTTTAACCTTTGTAAGTTTTTTTTTTTTTAACAGCAAAAAATAAATGAAATTAAGAGACACACTTTAGGGGTGCATCAACCCTTATACAGTTGGTAAAACCAGGGGCAACCTATGATACAACATAATGAAAACAGTACAAGATAGACCAACCTATAAGATCCCAAAAAACATAAGGATATCTATCACAGAACAAGTACTCCTCTGTCAAATATCAATAAGGAGCTAAATAACATTAATGTAAGTTTTGTCCCTACAATAATCCTACACTCCATCTGAATTCATTATTGCACTTGTCTTCCGGGAATAGTTAAGTCCACAAACATAAGTACCTGCAAAACAAGCACCCTCCTAGTATACTTTATAAGATTGAAGGAACTAGTTCCCCACACTATCTCGCCAAAACCCCTTCTGAAAACCCCCTCCACATACTATACCCCTAAACCACTGAAAGAAGGCACTTAAGAGGTGAGTTACGCTTCAACTTGTACTTGATCCAAAGCCACCTCTTAAGCTGTGCTAGACTAAAGATCTCATCCACATCCATTACCCCACCTCTAAATACTATGACTGCAGATCTCGGATACAATAGTCACCCAAATACCTTTCCATACGGAATTGACCTTATTACTATAACCCATTAAATGAAAGCTCTAAAAATGAGAACTGATATACTCATGCCTAACTGTCACATTCTCAATCCACCTCTCGCAGTAATCTCATACTTTAGGTGACACCTTACATGAACTGATCAGATGCTGAGAGGTTTCATCCCCATCTTGACACAAAGAACAACATGCACTCCTAAGTTGCACTCCTCTCCTACCTAAATTTACCCTAGTCGGTAACCTATCCAGAAAAATTCTCCATACACAAACTAACACTGAATAAGGTATTTTTATACTCCTAAGTAACTGAAATACCTCATAAGACTGCATTGTATCCTCTTTATTCAAAACACTGTAACCAAAAGTTAACTGTATACTCTTGCTCATCCTTCCCTATCCATGTAAGTCTATCCTTACCCTCCGAATTCCACTGAATTTTAGATATCTTATCCAACAAATGCTCTTCTATACATTTTTCCCAAACAAACCTCTCCCTACGCCAACCTGGATTCCAACTCTGACATCCAGCACTTGTAATTTTCCCTGGATCAACAAGATCACTCACCAAACTATCCTTACACGTAGAAATTAAAAACAACCTTGGGAATTTTTCTTTCAAAACTATATCCTCAACCCACCTATCTTTCCAGAATTTAACACTCCTCCCGTCACCTAAAATCCACTTGGATCTACAATCAAACCAATTACTTTTCGCTCCTTTACTGCAAATCCCACATAAATCCTTCCACCATAAGGATTGGTTCCTATGTTCCAATGTAATATCTAAATTCCTCCACAAACTGTACCTCGCTTATAGAACGTCTCTCCACAGGCCCTCTTCTACCGACTCAAACCTCCATTTTCACTTAGAAAGCAAAGCATCATTAAAGCAACCAATGTCCTTGATATCCAATCCACCTGCAGCTACTGTGGACTACATATCTTCTCCCACTTCACCTAGGCAATCTTTCTTTCTTCAAATCCCCACCACCAAAGGAACCGTGCCTAAATTCTTCTGATCTGGTTGCATACAGTAATAGGTGCTTTGAAGAATGAGAAGTAAAATAGAGGTAGAACACTGATAACAGACTTAATAAGACATATCCGAATCGCCAAGGATAACATCTTACCCCTCCATCTAGACAGTCTAGACTTAATTTTATCAACAATTGGACTCCAGAACTCAAGTCTCCTAGGATTGTCGCCAATAATCATACCTAAATACTTGAATGGCAATTCCATCTGCCGGCAGTTTAAGCACTTAGAGAACACAAATACATCAAGTTGTGAGATTCCCACCAACCCCACCACACTCTTATGAAAGTTAACCCTAAGCCTTGACACCACCTCAAACGACCTTAATATTGCTTTAACTACTAATACATTATGATATGAAGGTTCGTAGAAAAAGATTGTGTCATCCGCAAATTGCAAGAAATCTACCTACACTCCTTGAGAGCCACCTTGACTCCTTTAAACAATCCAGCTCTTTTAGCTTCCCTGACTAACCCAATAGGCCCTTCAACAACTATGAGAAACAAGAACAATGCTAGAGAGACCGCCTTGCCTAAGTCCCCTTTTCGGTTTAAATTCCTCCGTGGGGCTACTGTTCACCAGTATCGATATTGTGGTCGATTCCATGCATGCTTTAATCCATTTGCAATTGAATCCCAATCTGCCCAACATATAGTATAGAAACTTCCAATCCACCGAGTCGTATGCTTTCTCAAAGTCGACTTTCACAATCACTCCACTTTTCTTCTCCTTCTTAAGGTAATCCACGGTCTCGTTTGCTACAAGAATGCTATCCAACAAACCCCTCCCACTAAGGAATGTAGATTGGTTTACATCGATAATACTAGGTAATACCTTCTTAAGCCTATTAGCCATGATCTTAGATAAAATTTTGTATACACATCCCACAAGTGAAATAGGTCTAAACTCATTCAGATTGGATGGGTTATCCTTCTTAGCAATCAACGTTATGAATGAAGCATTACATCCTCTCAGAATAAAACCAGTACTCTGAGCTACGAATGGCATGAACGATATCCTTACCAATAACCTCCCAATACTTTTTGACAAAAGCAAAATTGAATCCATCTGGTCCAGGGCACTTTGAGCTAGCACATTGACTCACAACTTCTAAAACTTCCACCTCCGATATATTATCACACAATAAATCGTTATTAGCTGTTGAAATACTTTTAAATCCCCCACTGTCCAACTTAACCAAACTCAAAAGATTAACTCCAAATCTACTCTCGAAATACTCCTTAACCTGGCCTTTAACTCTAGACACTTCCTCACACCAAACACCATTAATTCTAAGTCCCATTATATCATTTTATATTGTTCTCCACCTCAATCTAGAATGGTAAAACTTAGAATTTGTATTCCCACTTTTCAGCCATTCAACTCTCGCGTTCTGTTTTAACATCGCTATATCTTTTTCCTCCAAACTTCTCAGTTGGCTTAACAAATCCATCCTTTTGACTCTCATGTCTTCACTAAGGATCTCATCATCATCCTGCCGATCTAATTCCTCTATCTCCACTAGCAACTGTTGCTTTCTATTGTTTGTGCTACTAACAACTTCCTTGTTCCAGTGCTTGACCTCTACTTTCAACCTTTTTAACTTATCCTTTAACCCTTCCAAATTGTTCCCTCGTGATGTGGAAGCTTCCCATGCATTCCTCACCACATCATTAAAACCTTCTGAATGTTGCCACACATCAAAGGTACGAAATGGTTTCGGGCCCCAATCCATAATACTACTTTTAACCACTATCGCACAATGATCCGACACCTATCTGCTCAATACATATTGTTTTGCTCCCGGCCATTGCATCACCCATTCATCAGACACAAGAACTCTATCCAATCTACTCCTAGCAGTCCCATTAGGTCTGTACCATGTATACTTCCTCCCTACTACAGGGATGGCCTTCAGATCACACCTCTCTAAAAACTCCGGAAACCTAGCTATATCACGATTATTCACCAGCCCATTACCGATCCCTTTCCTTTCGGACGCGACCTTGATCGAATTAAAATCACCAATCACACAATTAATAGAGTTGTTTACACTTGCCCACATATCTTGTACTTCTCCCCATAACAACACTTTTTCTTTGCTAGAACAAGGAGCGTAGATATTCATAATGACTACTTTGACATCCTTGCCTGAAGTAACACATTTATACTCTCCTTCTATTAGGACATAATCTTTTCATCCACAGATTTGGTACAATTAAAAACCTTATTATCCCACAAAGTCAGTATGCCCCCACCTTCGCTATCAATCCCTCGATGAACCCAATTGACATCATTGTTTCCCCAAAAAACAAAACACTTAGAAGCACTCACACTAATAAGCTTTGTCTCCTACACACACTAAACCAGGATTTTCGTTACCAATTAACTCTTTGATATACTTACACTTAAGATCACCCCCCAAACCCCTAACATTAAGACTTATTATCTTAATAACGAGCGATTCCCCTCCTCATGTGATGCTTCCCTCATTACGAGATTATCCCTCTCTTCCATCTTTGAGAACCTCTGCATAACACTCTCTTCACTTACTTGGCAAACTACGCCTATCTCCTTGGCGATCTCCCACAGTCTAAGTGTCTCTGTTCCCTTGATTGAACCCCTTAACCTCCTATTGTAATAAAAAACATTAGTATCAATTAAAGATTGAGATAGAGAAGTTGTAACCAACCTGGATCTCGAACTCAAATCGTTGCACCCGCTTTGGAAGGCCGTTCCCACTTAGAACTCGACTCTCCTTGCCAAAACCTCCTAGAATTAAGAAAGGCGTGTGGGTCCACTGTCTCCGCAAGGATGATTTGAAAGCACCCATGATCACGAATGTCAATGGGCTCATCTAACACCTCCTCCGACGAATGCACTCCATATTTAGCAAGTTGCAGCACTCACTATTCACAACAACATTATGGTATTTTCCATGTGTCTTCTCCACGACTTCACCTACATAACCATCTGCGTCACACTCAACTCCACTGAATCTACCTTCACTCGCCAGTACCATCCCTTCCACTCGATCCAACTCTGTGCACCGCACGACTCTATCTTCACAGGATGATGTAACGTCGGCGTTCCTGGTTGCAATGAGGAGCTTGGTCGCCGAGTTGCCTCCATCGTCACCCCACCTAAAGCCGCACCATCACCTGTTGGTGTACTTGCTGTAGAGTCACCTTGAACATGGTGCACTTGCGGGGCTCCCTCACGACACCACCTTGAACGTTGGCTGTCACCTCCTCTAAGGCACATCTATGTTATCTATGTTGCAGGTAGCAATGGGAAGCTTGGTCATATTAAAACAATTAAACAATGTTGGTCCCTCCTTTTGACTCTCATAAGAGAAAGGAACCTCACAATCTGATTAAATAGAGAACATTGTAGTTCTTAATGACAAGTGTTTTCTTTATTTTATTTTAATGTAAATATGGACTCTTCAGATGTAGATTCATGACAATTCAATATTTATTCATCACAATTCAATGTTTCTAAATATTCATACTGTAAAAAGATAAGATCTGAATTATAATTATGAAATAATAATAAAACTTTGAAAAAAAATTTAAGAACTCACTAATTTTGTATCAAAATCAAATAAACTAGTAAATTGTTGGTTGATCAAACTGATAAATAAGATTAACTATATAAAGATCCACTCTTATATTGTTTTGGTTAAAACTTTATTTTAAATTGTTTCAGTGATTCGTTAACAGCTATTGATCAGTTAGTACATAAACAAATTAAACATTTCTACTTTTTAATAAAGTATTCAAGTCTATATATAAAAAATGGGAATAGCATAAATTAGTATTTTGTTAGTTTAACTTAAAAGAACACAATAATATTATTTGGCTTGTAAACTGTCAAAAGAATTATATATTAGGTAGGTTTAATAGGTTAGATTTTACAATAATTTGAATCACACCAATTTAAAATATTATTATAAATATTTATTAATTTAATTAATGAATAATTTGTGACTGTTGGATAGTTCGGTTTTTAACTCAATTTTCAACTAACACAGTATCTTTCCTTGAGCGTAACAAATAAGTTTTATTTTCATGTGTAATTAATTATTATGTGTAATTAATTATTATTCAAATATAATTTTTATATCTTGAATGGTAACAAAAATAAGTGAGTTTGTTTATTGTAGAAAAAAATAAAAAATTCTTTAATAATTCCAATACACGAATTTGCATCATACTGAACCATGAAATATATAAAAAAAAATGTACTAATTTGTACGTATTTTCAACTATTTTTATCATCACATATTATTTAGGTGTTAAATTATTATTAAAACTAGGCAGTAATTTGTAGAACTACTTCTTAACTATATTGATTAATTAGTTGATAAGCAAATTAAACATTCCTACTTTTTAATAAATTGTTAAAGTCTATATATAAAAATTGCAAATAGCAGAAATTAGTAATTTTGTTAGTTTAACTCAAAAAAAAAATAATATTATTTGGTTACAGTTGTGTTGTGAATACGCTGACTGTCAAAGAATGAATTATTAGGTAGGTTCAATAGGTTAGATTTTACAACTTTTCATAGCAGGAATAACACCAATCTAAAATATTATTAAAAATATTTATTAATTTAATTATGGATTGTTTGATTTTTAGTCAAAGTTCAACTTATATATTTCCTTTCATTAAGTGTCTTTCATAAGTGCAAGAAATAAATTTTATTTATTTCCATGCATGTGTAGTTATTTAATGTTTAAATATAATTTTTATATTTTATACCGTAAAACCGACATCAAATTATAACGAAAATAAAAATATGTGAGTATGTTTGTTGTAAAAAAGAAATTACTAACAAGAATACACAAATTTGCATCATAGTGCCAATAAAAAAATAAATATATTAATTTGTATGTATTTTCAACCATCTTTATCACCATATATTATTTAGGTGTTAAATTATTATTAAAACAATGTAGGTAGGTAATTTATAAAAAAACTTCTTAACTACAAAAGTTGTGAAGTTATGCATAGTTTGTATTTTAGTGTTGAATAGATGGTTTAGTATGCAGAAGCTAAATAAAAGACTGATTATAAAAATTCATTTAAAGTAGTAGTTCATAAATGTTCACAACTTTGTTCACAACTTTGATTTAAGATGATTGATTGTATACTAAAATTGTTAAAGAATGTTGATGCCCTCAACTTGGCTGGTAAAAGCGAAAATGACAACAGTAACAGTAGTTAATGTTTCTGATTTTCTTATTTTTTTTTTTTCCTTTTGGAGATATATGTTGATATTGTGAAAAGGTAGAATCTGAAAATGTTTCATGATTCTCTATTTTTTATGAAATCATAATAAAATTTAAAAAAGAAATATGTTTAACTTCTATTATTTGATTTTATTTACCAATTCCTATAATTATAAATTATTATTATTTATAATAATGTACACATAATAATAAAATCATAGTAACATTAATTATTATAATTTTTTTGTTCAGTTTGATTAATTGACCTTTATGAGAAAAACAAAAATACAAAAAAAATAATTATAATCATACTAATATGTATTAAACTAAAAATTTACATTATTTAATATTAATTTTCAGAAAACAACTAATATACATTTTTTTATTTCTTTTTCTATCTGAATATATGACTTGTTAATTAAAACTTAAATTATAAACATATTTACAAAATTATTGAAGCTGTAAGTATTTTACAAATAGAAAATGTTTGGAAAAATATAATTTTAACTTATTTCAATTTTTGTGAAAGATGAACGTCCATAAAAGCAAATTTAAAATGCTCATATGTCTTAATC
>Ga0123340_1005494_pt1 | contig 12051 bp, 10 predicted proteins | sample SirMexnodulemix_FD_89961 | JGI IMG/M metagenome (GOLD analysis project Ga0123340, IMG submission 89961) | Root nodule microbial communities of legume samples collected from Mexico - Siratro Mexico nodule mix | ecosystem: Host-associated > Plants > Roots > Nodule | place: Mexico: Nepantla... | reverse complement strand
ATTAATAATATTATACTCAAATGTCATATTTTATCTATGTTTTTGATATATGACGAAATTTTATATTTTTTTATTAAAAAAAATAAAGAACACCATTCGGACAAAAATAATTTATGAAATTTAAATCTTAAAAAAAAAAATTGAATTACGTTTTCTTAAAAGAAAAGCTTGAGTGTAACGCCTTAAATAACTACAATAATTTTGTATAGGGAACTCGGAAAAAATATATAAATTTTGGTACCAAAATTGTGATTTAAATTCATGAGTTTAGAAATTTAAAACGCACAAATCCTGTCTTTAGTGTTAATATTTTTGTTTACAAATCGTTTACTTCAATCCTCTTCAAAGTTGGTATTATTTAAGCAAAAATAAATTAAATAGCTATTGATTCATCCTGAATTGAATTAAAATAAACCCTAATATTATGATCTTCATATTTATAAAAAAAAAAAATACTTATTTAGTTCAGTTGAATGGGTGCATTAGTATTTGATATATATACACACATATGTATGAGACAAACACTATGTATAATTTTAAAAATATGTATTCAAAAATCACGTTTTTGATAAATTATCATAAGGTTCTGATTTTATTGCTTAATTTTTGCTATTATTCCATTTTTAACTAAATATCTTATTTATATTAGTTTTTTTAATTCCCGCAATTGTTAAAAAGTCTTAACAAAAAAATTAAAATATTATAATATGGACATAAAATTAATCTTATTATTATAGTAACATCGTTCTGAATACTGCATACTATTATCAAATATATATTACGGACATGTTTTTCTTATGTAAGTGTAATTCATTACAAAAATAATATCCTATAATTTTAAGAAGTATTTTTAGTATGTGTATATAAAAAATAAAAACAAATAAAATGTAGATAGTAATATATAGTTTTATTATATTATTATGATATTTATTTTTACATATGAAGAAAATTGTAAAGCAAAAGAGATTTTATTTGGGAATAAATTAAAAAAAGAAAATGTCAGAAGTGGGATTTGAACCCACGCCCTCAAACGAGGACCAGAACTTGAGTCTGGCGCCTTAGACCACTCGGCCATCCTGACTTTGATGTATTAAAAAGTATCCAAATCCTTTATAGTTTTTAAATAAAATTACATATATTAATTATTATAAACTGTTACATTAAAAATCCGTTAATAACCTGAGTTTGACATACTTACAAAAAATAAAAAGTAATCTGAAAATTTATTATTAGGAAAATGGTTATTAATCGATTTTTTATTTTGAGAATAAAAAAATATATGTTATTTTTTCTTGAAGAAAATCGAATTTCCATTCATGTTCTTTTAAGGGGAGAAACGATAAGTTAGTTTTTGAGTACAGTGTAACAATAAAACATAAAAGAGAGAAGAGTTTTGAATAAATGAAGAATGAACGTAAAAGCTACAAATTTGTAAATAGAAAATAAAATATTTTTATTCATTAAAAACTTTTTTTTAATTAATCTCTTTTAAGTTTTCACCAAAATTTTGAGAAAACTGCTCATCCTTTTCTAACATTTTTTAAAAATCAAATAAGTAATCATCTATCCCTAATTTAATTTAGAAGAAGTACAGTGATGGTATAATTTATTGAAATTTTAAAGAAATACTACTTTATTTCACATTGCTGCATTAACTTTTGTTAAAAAAGGATTCATATTCATTTTAAAACTAAATTTAATAAATTATCATAACTTTTGTTCAACTGTTTAGTTAAGTATATTATTTACAATAGCTTGTTTAATTAATTAATAAATAAATTTATCTTGTTTATATTATCTATAAAAAAAGTAGGTTTTCTATTTACTGTTGGACAAATTTTGAAATATTCAGATTTTTTTTCATTTTTATTAACAAATTTATATATGCAGTATTTTTTTTTATCAATATTCACTAAAATATATGCTATGAATCTTAAAGATAATCTTAAGCCTATGGATTGATTTAATTATCTTAGTTTGAGTTGTTGTTTAGCATGCATCAATCTACAAAGAACAGCAAAGAAAAATAAAAATATAAGGTTATTAAGTCTTGTTTTAGTAATGTGCTTTGCGTGTTTTATATTTTATTCAGAAAATCTCAATTTTATGTATTCAATAATGTTAGTCCATAATTAAAAGCAATTCAACGCGTCATTACGTATCATCAATACTAACAATACTTAATAATGGATTTTAATACACATTTATTAATAAAAAAAAGTTAATTCAAACCCACTAACCATAATACTTTTCAATTTATGCGATAATTGAGAATCCAATTCCACGTTAGAAAGTCAGAGGTTATTTAAAACAAAAATAAAACATGGAGAAAAAGAAAATGAAGAGACAACAGGGTTAAAAAAGGAGGAGATTCTTAGTCTTGCAAGCATGTTAGGTAAAATTGTCACCAAACAAGATGCTTCCAAAGTAACTGAAACTGAAAGTTACCAAAGAAAATAGTTTATACAAAATAATCTAAAGAATTTCGATGCTATTATTTAAGTATAAATTATTATATATAATAAATTTATTGATTTTAATAATAATAATAATTACTTAAAGAATACTATTAACATGTCAATCTACATATATCATTAGAACTTTGCTCATATTGAGGGCAAATTTTCATTCTACAACTTTTTTGATAAAACATATAACTAACAGTTTTTGTTTTTCATAGGTTATGTCTAATAATTAGAAGACAATATAATTATTTAACAATTTCATTTTTGTAGAATCATGGGCAAAACAGAAGCAAAAGAAACAACTTTTAACAGTACTTGCATGTATATGTAGAAGAAGTAGCATTGTGATTTGGTTAGAAGCTAAAATCAGAAATTTAGCAACTCAGAAAAGTGTGGCGTGCAGTGCAATGAAATCACAGCAAATGAACACAAAAGTCATGAATTCACAATACAGTTGGAAAAAAAAATGTGATCTGAGTTCCTTGGCTGAGAGAAAAATGAAAGACAGAAGAAAGAAAGAAGATAGAAGAAGAATCGAATCCCTTAGCCACTATCAAAAGTGAGAGTGACCTTAATTAAACAACTCCCTTTAATTAATTACATAATAATATACTTTGCCCCTTATATACGTTGGTTCATTAAATCCTATAAGAATCATAGCAACATAATTATCCTCACTCCGCAGTCAAAAACCAGATACAGATATTTTGCTACAAGATCTATGATATTATACCCTTTAGCTTAACCTTTTTACAAATCACTCAGCAACTTATAGTGGGTTTTACTCCACCTAATATTCTTTATAGATTAACCTATAGTATATATATATATATATATATACACTTTATAATCATCTCTTCTCACACCCTATATCTATTCATCACAAAATCTAACACTTTATTATCATTTCATGCATGGGCAGTGGTGAACATTCTCACCTCTGTTCTCCTCTTCCATTCATCAATCACATTGCAAATGGATTGCTTCTTCATACACATTGCTCTCATCTGGGTTTTCATTTTCAAAGGTAATTAATTTCTTCATTCTTCATTCATTGAATCTTGTTGCATAACATAACTTCTTTCTAAACTAGTTATACTTTGTATCATTGGATAATAGGTGCTTCATGTGCCACATTTACTCTTATCAACAAATGTGATTACACGGTGTGGCCTGGGATTTTGGCCAATGCAGGGAGCTCCGTATTGGATTCAACCGGGTTTGAACTCCAACCGGGTGGGTCACGGATCTTCCACGCGCCGCCCAATTGGTCCGGAAGATTCTGGGGCAGAACCGGGTGCAAATTTGACCCGAATACCCAACAGGGTAGTTGCACAACGGGAGACTGTGGCTCCAATCAGGTAGAATGCAACGGCGGCGGGGCAAGTCCACCCGCCACATTGGCGGAGTTCACAATCGGGTCGGGTTCGGGCACGCAGGACTTTTATGATGTGAGTCTCGTTGACGGTTACAACTTGCCGTTAATTGTGGACCCCAGTGGCGGATCAGGTACGTGCGGGTCTACCGGGTGCGTTGCGAACCTGAACCAACGGTGCCCCAACGAGTTACGCGTGGCGGATCGCGCCGCGTGTAGGAGCGCGTGCGAAGCGTTTCGGAGCCCCGAGTATTGCTGCAGCGGCGCGTACGCTTCACCCGCGACATGCAAGCCTTCGATTTATTCGCAGGTATTCAAATCCGCGTGTCCGAAATCGTATAGCTACGCATACGACGACGCTACGAGTACGTTTACGTGTACGGGAGCTGATTATACCATTACATTCTGCCCTTCAACCACAAGGTAAGGAGATTCTGCATCTAACTATTAATTTCATCAATTATTTATTTATTTGTTTTCTTTTCATTGCCATTGCTTTCTTTAATTTTTCTGAGATATGATTTCAATCGTTGATGGACACTTTCGGTTGTTAATCTTACAATAATTATCGTTATAATAATATGCCAGCGTTTTATTAAAATTGGAGTGATATGGTGGTTACTAACTTTTTTGTTTTCTAGTTATAGTGACCTTTTAGTGTGTCACAAGTTAATGTCGAAACTATATTTGCTTGAGGAACACAAAAAGAAAAGAGGGTTGCTTGCAAAATAAGAGGCGAAGCAACTGGAATACCTCACTCACAATTGGAATCTATTACAGGATATTTTCGTTGGATTGTTTCATTATTCACAAAGTTACCAAAAGAAATAATATACCATTTTGTTCCAACAATCCAGAATCATTTTCAAAATCTAAAAGTAGCAATCTTTTTTTTTTGGGTATAATGATTTGTTTGATCATGAAAGAATACGTAGATGTAATTAATAAATTATTGTAGGAATAACAAAAGTGTTTTATGTTTATGTGCAGCCAAAAATCGGCAAGAGATTCACCACCTCCTCCTCCTACTGGAATTGAGTCACAAACAGGGACAGGGGAGATGCCATTGATAGTTAACAGTCCATGGTTTCCCAACTTTTTCACTGGGCTCTCATCCAAGTCTCATTCATGTCCCTTGCCATTTATTGTTACACTCACTGTGCTAATCTTCTTCTCCTTGCAATACTTATAGTGCAAAAAAGTGGTAGGTGACATTTTTTAGGGCGTTTATGGATAACTAAATCTCATGGTAGAAAACATCTCAATGAATTCTCTTTCATAATCATTTTAACTCGAAAGCAATTGCAATCAGAATCATGTGCACCCCACCAGCAAAAGGGAGTTTTTCATACATGGGTTGCCATTATTCAATTAGAAAGTGATGTAGCACAATATGAAAAGTAGTGTTTTCTATGCTTTGCTTGACTTAGAATTTGAGTAACATGGTTGGTACTCTACTAACCAGTTAAAGGCAACTTTGAGGGTATTTTAAGCTTGGTACCATGTCATTTGGGTTGGCAAAACAATGGGATCTGCAATTATATTGTCTAGCAAAGAGACATAGCCACTTATTGCTGAACTAATGCTGATGCTAAACACACCCGGTTATGTTCAAAGGCGCGTAGCTAGTTTGATTAAACAATTCAATGATGGTGTGTTGCCTCTGTCTTTTGAAGCAGTGGGGTTCTTTGAAACCTTAATGATGATGTAATGGATTATTCAAATGTTGTACATTTCAAGTTTTAATCCCATTCAGATTTACTTACTGTGCTCTCTTTTCCAACGTTAAGCTGGGCTTTGTGATCAGATCAATCGTTAGTTTCGTAAGTTTGGAAAGATAGATATTACAATGTTCGAATCAGAACGTTTTAAAATAATTATGCATAAAATTTCACCCCTAACTCAATATTGGTGCCGATCAAACAAGAGAAACATCAGTCAAGATTCCTAAAATTTTGGAAAGTTACGCAAACTCTTCGTAGTCAAGTTTTCGCTAGTCCGCGTCATTCTACAAATGTTGCAGTTAATCACTATACGTATTTATTTGACGAAATGCAACGTAATAGCCATAACTAGGTTAATGCTTATTTAGTTGACATGGCTACTTCGGTTCATTAAATCGTTAGAAGTTTTGAGGCTTATAAAATATTAGATGATAATGTCTTAATGTAGTCAATGTTTTTCCATTTATTAGTTAGTGCACAATTTCACTTTAAATTTGCTGAAGAAAAAGTGAAAGTAAAATGGAGTTTTGTTTAAATATGTGTGACTGTTAGAATATACAAGGAAAGGCTGACCGCAATTTATTTGCTAACATTTGGGGTGTTATGGAAGGTGGGAGAAGAAATTTGGGGACCGCAATTTACTTCAAATTTCTATTACTTATTATTTTTAACGGAGTAGTTCAATATATGGAAACATTTTGCAAATTATACATTTACTACATTAAGAACATTTAATATCTTTTGGGCCAAAGCCTATCAACTAGATCCATTCTTGGGTAAACTTCTTATGGAGTGGGCAATCAACTCTGTTTTGTAGTACTAGACACATTCAGCATTTGGGCCACATTTTGGCATTAAACTAATTCTAATCAATTAACCTGTTCAAATTAAGGGATGCTGCTAACATTAGGAAGAAAGTTTTTATCTGAGAACGGGAAAGAAAGAAAAAATTAAATTATACATTAATATAGTTAGCATTAAATCATTAAGTCAAAATAGCATTTTTCAAATTATTGATGACATAACTTTCTGATGCAATCCATTTATTCGTATAATCCAAATCCAAACGTGTTTCTTTCACCCTTTAATTATCAAGGCTATTCTCACTTAATACGTAGAAAGTCACAAGACTTCATAATTTACTCTTATTCACATTGGAGAACAATAACATGGTTCACATTTATCGACCCTCTCATATTGCACTCACCTCCTTCATATAGTATATTATTATTCAATTACTATCTTATTTCAGTTTTTTCTAAAATTTGAAACAATCAATGTAATACTATCCTACATCTTTTTGTTATAGCGCGAAGTCTTTCCACACATTGATGATGACAAAGAAAAGCAAGACAAACTTTTTTTGTAGTGAAAATTGTGTTAAGACTAATAGGGTGGTAGCACAAAATTCCAACGCATGAGATGATTACACTAAGGTATCCTTTAAGAACTTATGAAAACAAAACTCATACTAAATAAGCTTGTACTGTCTATCTTATGAGCTAAACCATGAAAAACAAAAGGGAAACCGACAGCGCCGTCGATAAATAGTGGATGTCATGCAAATCTACAACTCGTCTTTGACATCGTCAACATCATTATCAACTTCAGGCTTTGGAGAATCTTCTTTTGCCTCACTTTCAGCCTCCGCTTCAGTCTCATCTTCCTCTTCAACTGTTGCGTCAGGACTTATGTCCAAGCTAGACTTCACTGAATCATAAATACGGGAAGTGAAATCCTTGGGATCATCAAGCAAGAAGCCACTTTCGAAGAGTGCAGTTTGGTACATCAGCTGTGCTGTTTGTTTTACACCCTCATCCTGAAAAGTTAGCCCATTGTGTCAACAAATAAACCTTAATCGTGTCAAGTAACGAGAAGCTACAGATAAAATAAAGTAAAAGGAAACTTTCAAATCCAAGAATACCTCGGGGTTCTTTACTACTCTCTCGCGGAGCTCCTTGATAATAGGGTGCCTAGGATTGATCTCAAGCACCCTCTTGCCACGCATGTATGCTTGCTTGCTAGCATCTGACAAAGTTTGAGACTGCATGATTCGCTCCATGTTTGCACTCCAACCATATTTTGATGTCACCACTACACAAGGAGTGTTATCCAATCGGTTGGATATCTTCACATCATCGACATTGTCCTTGGAAAGAGCACTTTTCCACCACTTGGTAAGATCCTTAAAGGATTCCTTCAGTTCCTTGTTTTTAGTATCCTTCCCGAGTTTCAAACCCTCCTTCGACACATTTTGGAACTTTTTATCTTCATAATCCATCAGGTATTGCATCAAGTATTCATCAACTGGATCCGTGAAGTAAATAACCTGTACCAAGTTGAAAAGAAAATACGCTTAGAAGACATCAAATCAATGAAATCGTCTTTCCTCAGCAGAACAGAGGCAAAAATTCCCAAATAACAAATAAATACAATTTCTGGGAGTAACATTTTGCATCAAAATCAACTAATTTTAATTGCACCTCAAAATTTTTCTTCTTAAGCCGCTCAAGGAATGGAGATTTTTCCAGTTGTTCTTTGCTGGTTCCGGTTATGTAAAAGATGTCCTTCTGCCCAGCTTTCATTCTAGATATGTACTGATCCAGGGATGTCAATTTACCCTCGGACTTGGTGCTGCAAGAGTTACAAGCATCAGCAAATTGTTACCTAATGAAAACTGGGAAATAACACTACCGAGTTTAGTTATTACAAGCAGAAGTAATATACCTCTCAAATCTGAGCAATTTTGCCAACCGATTTCTGTTAGTGGCATCCTCAATGATACCAAGTTTAATGGATTTACCAAACTCATTCCAGAACTTGACATATTGACCTTTCTTCTCATCGTTGTCAGAGGATGCATCTTCTGCATAAATATTTAATATAGATGGAAGTACGAAGTCAACGAATAGAATTCAAGAAGCCACTCGCACAAATAAAGAAAGATGACAACATCATTTCACCACCACACTCTCAAAATAAATAAATAAATAAATAAATAAGATGGAGCCCATAATTTAACACCATACCTTTCTTTTCTTTGTCAGTGGACTCATCAGGATCCTCATCAGCAATCCTACGGATCATGTCAAGGGCTTTCCTGATAAGTTTCTTCTTAATTGTCTTTAGACTATTATGTTGTTGAAGCATTTCTCGCGATACATTAAGTGGCAATGTGTCAGAATCAACAAGACCCTGTTCCGAATGTCAAAAATAACATTAACAAAAAAAATTACTCTGATCCTCATCAATATATTTATCTCCAATAACAAGGCACAGTGATGCCTACCCTCAAGAAGTTTAGGTACTTGGGCAATAGTTCATCAAACTCGTCTGAAATGAACACTCGTCTAACATACAACTTCAGGTTGGATTTGTTTGCGTTATAATAGCTCTCGTATAAATCATGAGGTGCCTTAGGTGGTACAAACAGGACTGCCTTGAACTCTACATCACCTTCGGCAGTGAAGTGACTCCACGATAGAGGTTTCTCATCACTGAAATCCTGCACAAAGATAAATCCACAACTTTATGAATATTAACAAACACGGAGTGAAGGGAATTTAGCTACAGATTCCCTTTAAGTATCACATAAGAAATGAACATGCAAATATTACCTTGGCAAGAGAGTGGTAGAATTTGGTATATTCTTCCTCTGTAACCTCCTTGGGATTCCTCAGCCATATAGCTTTCACATCATTTAGAAGTTCCCATTCGTAAGTTGTTTCCTTCACTGTCTTTGTCTTAGGCTTTTTCTCTTCATCTTCACCTTTATCAGCATCTTCTTCTTCGGTTTCCTCCTTGGAGCTGCTATAAGCTGTTTAAGGAAGAAAACAAGGTAAGAATATTAAATTACCATTACCATAGTATACAAGAATGAACATACACCGAAGCATCCTCTCGAGACATGATATAAATGGAAAGATCCAGCTGAATTCATTAAATATACATACAATCATCTTCATCACCGGAATCATCTTCATCTGCGGGAACCTCCACATCAACCTCTTTGCTTGCCCAAATATAGATAGGGAAGTTAATAAATTCAGAGTACCTCTTCACCAATTCCTGTGAAAAACAACAGTTATCAAATCATATTTAGCAAGGGATTGACTTCTTTCGTATTGAGAATAGTCATTGACGGAAACAACATATATCGAGATTTTCTTATCCTTTTCGTAACTATAAATGCATATCGAGATTTCTGCTATCAAAATCATAATCCATATAAATATTTACTTGGACTGAAAAAATTTACTTTAACTAGTGAGAACTCAAGCATTTGACAAGTGCAACACTCCATATAAACCCAGCGCCCTACTTAATATTTCATATTTACCCAGTGAAAATCAATAGCTCTGTACTTTCGAGTATGAGTAAATGCAAACTAAATATTGTGGACATATAGATTTATAGATTATACTTCGAAGTTTAAAGTTAATAACCCCTATGTATAAACTTATGCTCAGTGAACAAGAAGACGTGATATTTTAAACTCAACAAAGTTACAATAATTAAGGTAATAGTTTGGTGCATACTTTCAGTTTAGATTCCTCCAAGTACTCCCCAGCCTCTTCTTTGAGGTGTAGTCTAATCTCGGTTCCTCGTCCCAGAGGTTCGTTCCATGTATCTTCCGAAATTGCAAAAGCTCCATCAGCTTTTGACTCCCATACATACCTGAGAATCGAATAATTTCCAAGTTAGTCAACTGGATTACAAATAAACAAAAAATAACGCTTTCAACATTTACTGACTAGAAAAATAACATCATGTCTTAAAGACATACTGCTTATCATCATTATGCTTGCTAATGACTTCAACATAGTCAGCCACGAGATACACAGAGTAAAAGCCGACACCAAACTGCCCAATCAGATTGAGATCTCCGCTTGTTTGCATTTTCTCAACAAACGCTGAATCAACACACAGTTCCAATTAACACCATCCCAACCATGCCACAACAAAATTACATCAGCAAATGCCACAACATACATACCTGAAGTTCCAGATTTAGCAATTGTCCCCAAATTCTTAATCAAATCCTCCTTCGTCATACCAATACCACGGTCTCGGATCGATAGAACTTTCTTTTCCTTGTCTAACTTAATCTGAAACATCAACATGTTTCAGTTTAGTTACAAAACAAGGCAATATAACACCGCTATTCATTTCTTACTGTCAACATAAACATTATATCCAAAAAAATCTTCAAAATAATAATAACAATTAATAGATGCTAGCAGTACTAACCTGAATATCAAGCTTGGTGTTATCACCTTCTCCCAGAACTTCCTTGTCCGTGAGAGAGAGGAACCTAATCTTGTCCAAAGCCTAAAACGCATGCATAATTTGTCATTAACAACAACTCATTCGAGTTCGGACGCTAAAATTGAAATGCAACTGTTTACTAAATTAATTTAAATTAACAAACAAAGCCTTACGTCAGAAGCATTGGAAATCAACTCTCTGAGGAAGATATCCTTGTTACTGTAGAGAGAGTTGATGATAATATCCATGAGCCGTGACACTTCCGCCTGGAACTCAAACTTCTCCGCGTTACTCCGAAGAGATCTCTTCGAGATCGACTCCGCCTCCCTTAAAATCACAACAACACGCGCTCAGATGCCAAAACAAAAAACCGAAAGCCAAAGAGAGAGATAGAGAACAACGCATACCTTTTGACCACATCGGAATCGGTAGAAAGACCTTGAGGAACAGCGCCGATCTTGTCCTCCACCTTAGGCGGATCTACAAGCTCGTCGGAATCGCCCGCGGCATTTGCCTGAAACTTTCGACCTACGGAAGCAAAATACGATGCGTAAACGAATTCGAAAACGAAGTGATACACGAAGAAAACAAGAGTGAACGGTGAATGGTGAAGTGTGGTACCTTGATCTGCAAAGAGAAAGAGGAGACAGAGTAGAAGGAGAACGGAAGCAACCGTCCACTTCCTCATCGCAGTGCGCACACACACACAATGCTTCTAGTAGCTTCCACCAGTGAAGAAGAGATCCGTTTAGTTTGGATTGATTTCGCATCTGCATTTAGATGGTTTATTTATATATGACTCAGATATAGGTTTGCCCGTGTTTGTTACGGGGGAGCTTCATTCCTACCAAGACCTCCGTTCCGCCAGCGTGGACAATCTAACGGTCACAAATCCCAGTTCTGACGCGTGGCATTGTTTTATTGGCTCTCTCTTGTTCATTCGACGTGGAAATGGCAAGTAGTGTAGCAGATGGTCCCACCAGACAACTCCAATCGCAAGTCCACCATTAGCGTTTGGGAAATGTTAGTTATTTTCTCTAATACGGCAGCTTCTTATTGGTTATATATTTTCTTTTTTACGTGGAAAATTCTAATAACTTTCCTCCCATTTTTGCTATCAGCTTTTCTAATGTCTATTTCCTTATTCAATTTTGATATTAAATCTTAGTATAAAAAAATAATTTTGTAATATAAAAAAATGGAATTCTAAAAATATATT
>Ga0123340_1005490_pt1 | contig 12053 bp, 11 predicted proteins | sample SirMexnodulemix_FD_89961 | JGI IMG/M metagenome (GOLD analysis project Ga0123340, IMG submission 89961) | Root nodule microbial communities of legume samples collected from Mexico - Siratro Mexico nodule mix | ecosystem: Host-associated > Plants > Roots > Nodule | place: Mexico: Nepantla... | reverse complement strand
TTTTATTTGTGTATCCTCAAGCTATCCTCAAGATATTTGCATTGTAAAAACTTTTCACTTATATTTTAACATCTTTATTTTATTTTTCTATCCATTTATAGAACTCTTGAATTTTTATTGCATTTTAGGTGTGTTTGTAGTGTTTTTCATCAAAAATAAATATATGGAGCATTAATTTAAACGTTAATTGTTCTGTGAATAATATATAATCTGGCTTCTTTGGAAATAATGGATAGGATCTACCTAAAATTACCTTCAAATATTATTATTATTTTTCTCGTTAATGCTTTAAAATAAAACTTCGGTGTCATTAGTGTTTTATTTCAAATAATTAACTAGTTCATTTTAATAGTTCTGAAACTTTACTTACTTGTGGAATTTTATAAAGTGAGTTATTTTGAGTGGGGATTGAAATCTTAAATTTTGGATGTGTTATTCTTCCTTCTCATAACAGAATTTGTGACTTAACTTGATGCAATAGTTAACATAATTTTTTGCTAGGATAGTAAAGTTATTGACAATGTCTCCGACATGATTGTTTTCCCTTCTCTACCATAGCAATGTAAAAAGAACATATCTCATTTATTCTTGTTGACAACCTATATTAGATTTTTGAAAAGTTCTCTACGTTTATTTGTAAAATTATTATTGTATAATCATATTGAACACATTATTTTAATATCAACGTGTTAGAGCAAAATTTCAACAACCTTATAAAGGTGTGTGACATACATTGTATAAAAAAACATATCATACAATGTCAAGTGTTGTCTGACACACGATTAAACACTATACAAATTTTCTAATCTGATAAGTATTATTATTGACCAGACAATAAGTGTAGACAATTTTAATGTAACATTAATATAATGAATATTTTTTAAGCTTAACTCTATGTTGCAAGGAATGTCTTAATCATTTATCGCCCAAATGAGTTGAGCTAGAGTAAAATCATCATAAAAAATCTCTTCAGATATGAGCTAATGTTGTATTGTCTTTCAACCATTCTAACACAAGCATATGTTAAGTTTGGCTCAACTATTTGTCTAATAAGGTGTTTGGTTGGTTCTCTCCTTGTGAGGGCCAAACCCATTATTTTTTTGCATGTCCATGACACGTGATAAGCTCAATATAATGCATTCACATTATAATTAGGATAAAAGACTAACCATAAGGGTGTGCAATCGTGAGAGCATTAGTGTGTGTGGAGAAGTGTGTGAGCAACAACTTTGAAGAAAAGAGAGGAAGAGGCAAACACAATTTGCAGCTACTTCCTACAACAACCTATGTTAGTTGTTTTGAAGATCTAATGGTGAAACCTTGTCTTATCAAGCTGAAATTTGTATGAAGATTCCTCACTCATATTTCTTCAATTTAGATGATGTGATTGTCTCCTGGAGGTTTGTAGAAGTGTCTGGAATTTTGTGAAGAGCTATTGTCCGCAAAAAGTTTCTGTTACCGTTAGTCTCGGTTGTTTTGAAAATCCAATGGTGAAACATTCTCTAATTGCTCTGAAATTTTTACTGAAGTTTTATCACTCACAGTACATCATATTGACAGTTGGATTTGAAATAGGAGCTCTAGTTTATTTCCAAAAAATTCGTGAACAATGCTGTTTTTTCTGGTGACGAGATTCTTGAACTTTTCCTTGTTAAATTTCAATTTGTTGATATTTTGGGCCATTGTTGGTGACCATTTGAGGACTAGGAAGAGTTGTATTGATATACTCTATGATTGGTTTTTGTGAGATTCACTGTACCTTTATTTTAATATTATTGAAGTATTTACCATCCCGTAGGTTTTTTATCTATATTGAGAGGTTTTTCTCACATTAATTATTAGTATTAATTTATTCTTTTGTTTTCGACTTCATATTGGTTTTTGTTTGGATTGATTGATTACGTCTAGGGTGTTTCCATATTGTTTTGATAAAAGTGAATCTTATTACTTCTGTTAGCTGACCCTATCAACTAGCATTAGAGCTCCTCAATTTGGGGCTTGTGGTCTGGTGAGCAATGGAAACTAACACTTGTAGAATGGTTACTCTAAATGACTCCAACTATAATATTTGGAAGGCGAAAATGGAAGATTTTCTTTATTTTAAAAATTTGTATAAACTTGTTTTTAGTAATGAGAAGCCTAGTAATGTAAGTAATGAAAAATGGATCTCTTGTATAGACAGGTCTGTGGATATATTAGAATGTGGGTTGACTATAATGTGTTGAACCATATTATTGGGGAGACAAATGCTCGGGCTCTATGGACTAAAGCAACTGTTAGCTTTGAAATATATTGATGGGACATCAGTGACAGATGACTTGAACAACATCCAAGGAATTATGAATTAGTTATCTGCTATGGGTATCAAGTTTGATGAAGAAATTCAAGGATTATTGCTTCTTGGCTCCTTACAAGATTCGTGAGAAATTATTAGAACTTCATTGTCTAATTCTGCTCCTGATGGTATCATCTCTATGGACCTTGCCAAGAGTAGTGTTTTGAATGAAGAAATGAGAAGAAAGTCATAGGGTACATCATCTCATTCAGATATTTTGGTTTCTAAGTATAGGGGAGAAACAACAGTCTTGTCTTGAAAGACAAAGATTAAAGTAGGAGCAATTTTAAAGATAGGTGGTACAAAGATGTTGAGTGTCACTATTGTCACAAGAAGGTATTGTTGGAAGTTGAAAAATGAAAGTGAGAAGGATAACAATGACAAGGGTAAAGATAACAATGATGATGAAGACAGGATGAATGTAACTTTTTTTGACTTCCTTTTAGTTTATGAGTTTGAGCCTGCGAATCTTGTTGATAGCTCAACCGGTTGGGTGATTGATAGTGGTGCTTCTTTTCATATCACATATAGGAGAGATTGGTATACTTCTTATACTCTTGGTGATTTTGGAAGTGTGAAAATGACTCATGAAGGTGTAGCAAGATGTGTTGGTGTTAAACAGGCTTGCTTGGAGATGTCCAATGGCTCTAGATTGATTTTGAAGCATGTTCCTGATGTTAGATTAAACTTACTTTCTATGGGTAAGTTGTGTGATGAAAACTATAACAATTTATTTTCATGTAATAGTTGAAAGCTCACTAAGTGTTCCATGGTTGTGGGTAGAGGTATCAAACATCTACACTTTACATAACTTAGGCTAAAATTGTAAAAGATGTTGTTCATACAACTGAGTTTGTTGATGGAACTGACTTGTGGCATAAGATGTTATGTCATATGAGTTGAGAAATGGATGGTTGCTTTAGTTAGAAAGAATGTATTGTCTGATGTTGAAAAGACACATTTACAGAAAAATTCTCATTGCTTTGCTATGAAGCAAAATAGAGTGTTTTTCAAGAGTCACATACCTTCAAGGAAGTCATAAATAAGTGATTTGGTGCATTCTGATGATAACAATGTTGATATGATGACAAAGACATTGCCTAGGAAAAGCATAAAACATGTTGCTCTATCGCCGAATTTGTGAAGGACTAAACCTAGTTGAACGTGTTAGAGAAAAATTTCAACAACCTTATAAAGAAGTTGTCTGACAGACATTGTATAAAAAGAGCATATCATACAATGTCAAGTGTTGTCTGACACACGATAAAACACTATACAGATTTTCCAATTTATCTGATAAGTGTTATTACTGATCAGACAATAAGTGTAGACAATTTTAAGCTAACATTAATATAATGAATATTTTTTAAGTTTAACTCTATGTTGCAAGGAATATCTTCACCATCTATTGCCAAGATGAGTCGAGCTAGAGTAAAATCATCATAAAAAATCTCTTTGGATATGAGCTAATGTTGTATTGTCTTTCAACCATTCTCACACAAGCATATCTTATGTTTGGCTCAACTATTTGTCCAATAAGATTTTGGGTTGGTTTTCTCCTTGTGAGGCTCAAACCCATTATTTTTTTGTATGTCCATGATACATGATATGCCCAATATAATGTATTCACATTATAATCAGGGTAAAAGGATAACTTTAAGGGTGTGCAACCGTGAGAGCATTGATGTGTGTAGAGAAGTGTGTGAACAATCACTTTGAAGAAAAGAGAGGGAGAGGCAAACACAACTTGCAGCTACTTCGTACAACAACATGTGTTGGTTGTTTAGAAGATCCAACAGTGAAACCTTGTCTGGTTAAGCTGCAATTTTTATTGAAGATTCCTCACTCATATTTCTTCAATCTGGACGGTGGGATTATCTAATAGAGGTCTGTAGAAGCATCAGAATTTTTTTGAAGAGTTGTTGTCTATAAAAAGTTTCTGTTAGCGATTGTTTTGGAAATCCAACATTGAAATCTTCTCCAATTGCTCTGAAATTTTTACTGGCGTTTTATCACTCATAGTACATCGTTTTGAATGGGCGGAGTGGTAATTTTTTTGGTGACAAGATTCTTGAACTCTTTCTTGTTAAATTTCAATTTGTTGATATTTTGGGTCATTGTTGGTGACCATTTGAGGATTAGGAAGAGTTGTATTGATATGCTTTGTGATTGGTTTTTATGAGACTCATTGTACCTTTGTTTTGGTATTATTGGAGTATTTACCATCCCGTGGTTTTTTTTTTATCTCTATTGAGAGGTTTTTCCCACATTAGTTATTGGTGTTGATTTATTCTTTTGTTTTTTTGATTGCATATTGGTGTTTGTTTGGATTGATTGATTACATTTAGAGTGTTTTCATATTATTCTGATAAAAGTGAATCTTATTGTTTTTGCTGCCTGAATCCATCATAAGGTGCACACTTTTACCATATTTTGGCTCAACTACTTAAGGAGATAAATATTGTCAACTATTAAGGATGTTGCGTTGTTAAACATAATTTTGATCACACTTAAAAACTTTAATCATGACTTTTTTTAACTGTAATCAATAATAAATCTACTGTTTTAATTAAGATTAGTCTAATTAAGTTTATTTAGGTCTTAATTATTATTTATGCTAATTTTCTTTTTTAACGCATTAGATAATCTAACAGTTATAACCATTACACGATTTGATTAGACAGTTTAGTGGTTACATGGACTAGGGAAATCTCATCTTTATTACAGTAGACGATCTAGTAAAACCATATGACAAGACTCCACTAGACACCAACAACATCCAGTATAATGAAGATAAAGATGTAGAAAGAATTTAATGTAAATAATGAAGACTATATTGTCTAATAGAAGGTATGAAGGAACATTCATCATTGTAAGCGGGTTTGGTTAAGAAAAAGTCCAAGATTGCTTCTTCGAATCAAAATGGAATGGAATCTGAGTGAAGAAATTAGAGAACAAAATATAAAATATCTCAGAAACAGATTTGGAAGCAAATAATATGTAAAGATACGAAGAATAAAGTCATGTAAAATGGGAAATAAAGTCTAAATCTAGAAAGCTGGAAATTGAGAAATTGTCAATAAAATCTGAAACAAGATATGATTTCGAGGTACTTGGAGCAAAGAAACCTATAAAAAAATACAAGCTTCAAGGGAAAGGATCAAATTTTACAATGAATTCCAAAAAATAGACTAGAACATAACATCTTAGTTAAAGGAAGACTAAAGTCCTTTGGGTTGATTATCTTATAATTTAACATTAGATTCTGAGGTTTTGTGTAGTAAAGTTTATAATTAAGTTTTCTGGAACAATTTGTGGTTTACTGTATCTTTTCGGAGTCTAATTTATGTAAAAGTAATTGTTTCTGAACGCTTATTGAGCATTTAATTATTTTTCTTTAATTAGAGTTCTTGAATAATTCACCTAGTCTTATTATGTACGCTTAGCCTTAGCCAAGAGATCAAAGATAAATATCTCATTGAGTATACGCTTGAAACAAAGTGAGATGCTGAATATGTCAGTAGACGATTGTTTTACTGTTAAAGTTCTGTTGAATTTGAGAGATGTTTGTTCAATTAAGTTCAACTCTGTGAAGAGAATTGAAGAATAATAATCTTAAGAAAACTTATCTAGAGTTTACTGTTGAATGAACTCGGGAGTCAACCTGCTTTCTTTACTATTCTTTATTGTCTAATATAATGTTTTTGCACTATAATCACAAACTCCTTTTTACTTAACTGTTATTACTAACTTCCATTGTTTGTAGATGAGTTTCACATATCGATTGAATTTACTATTAGGTTCATCGGAAGATGACTTGGGGTTGATCTTTCCCTAACTATACTATCATCACTTTGGTATTAGATGGTCTAATACTGTATTAGATAGTTAAACCTAAAACACATTAATTTGATTGTGAAAATGATAATGATCATACGTGAAAAAGAGAAAGAGAAATTAACATTGCTTGAAGTGTATTCAATACCTCTCAATGATCAAGCTTATTCTGATTATTGTATATCTATATTATATATTTGTTTTTATTTAGTAATATTCTATGAGATATAATTGGTTATATTGGGTAGGTATTGATTGTATTAGTGGATCTTGAACGGATTTGAACGGATCTGTAGGAGAAAATTTAGGGAAACATTGGTGTATATATTTTAATCTTCTGAGAAATAAAGTTGTAGGGTATTTTATCATGGTATTAGAGCCAGACCCATATACACCCAACATATTGAATCATGGCTGAAGAACCCAATGATGGTAACAGTTAATGGAAAACTATCTCACCTTACGACATAACCACTCTTGACAATCCTGGACACTTGATTATGTAAGTACAATTGAAGGTCCATTCAACTGAGAAGATGATCGGTAAACAAGTATTATGGATAATAGACACAAGAGCCTCAAACCACATGACAGGAAATTTGAGTAATTTACATAACTTACGAGCCATATCTCCATGTCCTGTTGGTTTACTAGATGGGAGCAATATTGTGGCTACCAAGGAGAGATCCATTATTTTTGGCAGTGATTTTATCCTTGAGAATGTTTTATATGTGCCTGGATTATCTTGCAATTTAATTTATGTGTCGCAACTTATAAATCATTCTAATTGTATTATTTCAAGTGGATACCGCGTATTAAGGCTTTGAAAGTTGACAAAGGGATGTCTTTGGATCTTTGGCATCAATGATTGAGGTATTCGTCTATGCAAGTTACCAAGATAGTTTCAGGTGCAGACCTTGAGAAAGGTACTAAAAATTTGAATAAATGTTGTGATGATTGTCAAAGAGCAAAACAAACAAAAAATAAATTTCTCGTAAGTGATTTTAGAGTATCTGATGCTGCTTTTGAATTAATACACTGTGATTTATGGGCCCCTATAGAAATGTCTCTTTCATGTGGAGCATCCTATTTTTTGACTATTGTTGATGATTACTCTAAAGCTATGTGGATTTATTTGTTGATTGATAAGAAAGAGATGTCAAGAACTTTGAAAATGTTTTTCTCCATGGTGGATTAATAAACAAGTGAAAATTATAAGGACCGACAATAGAACAAAATTTACTTGCATGAAAAATTATTTTCTTGAAAATGGAATAATTTTTCAAACATCTTGTACGGGGACACCACAACAAAATGGGCGTGTTGAACGTAATCATCAACATATATTAAATGTAGCTTGAGCTTTGAGATTTCAGGGATGTTTACCTCTTGATTTTTGGGAGAATGTGCTCTCACGACTGGTTACTTGATAAATAGAACATTTTCTCAGTTTTGAATGGAAAGACTTCTTATAGAATGCTTTTTGGTTGTGACCCTACCTACGATCATCTACGAGTGTTTGGATCATTATATTATGCTCATAAACAACGGAGGTTAAGCGATAAATTTGATTCCCGAAATAAGAGATGTATTTTTGTGGGATATCCATATGGGAAAAAGGGATGACATCTGTATGATATAGAAACCAATGAATTTTTTGTCTCACGAGATGTCAAGTTCTTAGAAATAGATGTCCTTTTTGCTTATCTTCCTAAAGAAGACTTGCCTACAATTTCTGGTTTGGGTGGGTCTGATGTTGATTTGGAGGAAGTTGATTATTTGAGAAAAAGAGATAGAGCAAGACATGATGATCATGTTGTGCCTGATGCAATACCAGTGCAACATGAAGTTGATGTTATTCCGCCAATAAATAATACTTCTGTACAGGAACCAAATGAGCAAAATGATCAAGAATTTCAAGAGGAATTGTTGGGTCGAGATCTCAGATATAAAAAACCATCTGTTTTGTTGCATGACTATGTCACTCATACAATACAAAAATTGAGTCCATTCCCACTGACACCTAAACCGCAACATTCCTCAGATAATTCCTATCCCATTGCACACTATGTGAATTGTAATAATTTTTCTCTGCGACATAGAATGTTTCTTGTATCAATACATGCAGACTGTGAACCTGTGACATATTCTGAGGCATTAAAAGATGAGTGATGGCGAGATGCAATGCAATGTGAGATACAGGCATTGAAAAAAATGGCACGTGGGAGATAGATGACCTACCACCAAACAAGAAGGCACTAGGTTGCAAATGAGTCTACAAAATCAAGTATCACTCTGATGGCACAGTGAAAAGATTCAAAGCTAGGCTTGTAATCTTTGGGAATCACCAAGTTGTAGGGATTGATTACATTGAGACTTTTGCTCCAGTTGTTAAGATGACTACAATGCGAGTATTTCTTGCAGTAGCTGTTACAAAGAATTGGGAGGTTCATCAAATGGATGTTCACAATGCCTTTCTTCATGGTGATCTTGAAGAGGAAGTTTATATGAAGTTACAACCTGGTTTCGGTTCCTGGCAAGGTGTGTAATTTGAAAAAGTCACTATATGGACTTTTCAGTGTTGGTTTGCTAAACTCTCGGCTGCATTGAAGGGATATGGGTTTCAACAATCATACTTAGATTATTCTTTATTCTCCATGAACAATGGTAAATTCACCTCAGTGTGCTTGTGTATGTTGATTATCTAATTGTTGCAGGGAATGATAGTGTAGTTATCCAGTGATTTAAAGCCTATTTGAGTGCTTGTTTTCATATGAAAGATTAAGGTGTCTTGAAGTATTTCGTTAGTGTTGAAATTGCGCAAAGTCCAGATGAATTTTACTTGTTTCAAAGGAAATATAATTTCTGAAGTTGGTTTGTTGGGCGCTAAACCTGCTCTTGCTCTAATGGAACAAAATCATCGTTTGACTTTGTCCACTAGTACACTACTTGCTAACCCATAGTTGTACCGTCACTTGATTGGACGATTGATTTATCTGTGCTTCACACGACCCGAACTCTCCTATTGTGTTTATGTTTTGTCTCAATTCATGCAACAACCAAAGGAGGACCATTGACACGCAACACTGCGAGTTGTTCGTTATCTGAAACAGAATCCAGGACGAACAAGGTATCTTGTTGCATAGTAAATGTGACCTACGTCTACATGGATGGTGTGATGCCGATTGGGCTGGTTGCCCGCTGACCCGAAGATCACTTGTAGGTTGGATAATATTTCTTGGTGACTCTCCTATCTCCTGAAAGATGAAAAGGCAACATACTATGTCCAGATTGTCTGCTGAAGTTGAGTATCGCTCAATAGCTATGACTACTTGTGAATTAAAATGGTTGAAAGGAATTTTATCTAGTCTTAACGTGATACACAGTACACCAATGTTCCTGCATTGTGATAGTCAAGCTGCTCTAAACATATCTCAGAATCCAGTTTTTCATGATAGAACCAAGCACATTGAAGTAGATTGTCATTTTGTTCGTGATGCCATTATTCTCGGGGATATTAGTCCCAGTTTTGTTCCCACCAATGAGCAACTTGCAGATATTTTTACCAAGACATTGGGAAAACAACAATATTTTTTTTTTACTTCGCAAGTTGGGCATTCGAGATCTTTACTCTCCAACTTGAGGGGGGTATTGTGCTTATTGTATATCTTTATTATATATATTTTTTTATTTAGTAATATTCCATGAGATATGATTGGTTATATTAGGTAGGTATTGATTGTATTAGCGGATCTTAAACGAATTTGAACGGATATGTAGGAGAAAGATTAGGGAAACATTGATGTATATATTTTAATCTTCTGAGAAGTAATGGGGTATTTTGTCAAAGCTCATCGGATGATAGAAGAAAGATGAAGAGATTCAAATGAGTTCAAAGTTACTTAATGAGCAGAAAAGAGATTGCAACAATTACATTCTTCAAGTGCATATATAAAGATATGATTTAAAGAGAATAACAAGAAGTAACACCATTATTAAATTGTTGATAAATTTTCTATGTGCCCAAAAAGCTTAAAAGGAACATTGTTTGTCTTTAGTAGCAAATTAATAGAGAGTACTTATCATAATCTCTCCCTAGTGAGAAAACTTTGTGATCTATTGATTATATATTTAGACCATCTTTTGTCTCGAGAGTGGCTGTTGTTAAAAGAATATTTTATTTTTGTCATAAGTGTCTACACTTTAAAGAATACTCGAGTTTTTAGCCAAGAGTTGTTGAGTGTTAAAGAGTACTTGGGTTTTAGCTAAGAGTGGTTGGGTTCAAAGAATACTTAGTGTTAGCCAAGAGTTGTTGGGTTTAAATAGTACTCGTTTTGTACTTCGCAGAAGTAGCTTGCCGAGTGAAACTTGACTAAGTTGGTTAAGAACTGAATGTAGTATGTGTTATCAGATAAATATTGAGTAATATTTCCTTCCCTTCCTTAGTACTTTACATTACATGCTATTTCATTTGTACTAATTAAAAAAGGAGAGCATTTGCAAAAAAGGTTTTAAAAATTATTGGACAGATCATCTATCATACAACCTATTCTCTTATTTTCTAGCTTCAGACCACACTTTACTCAAACTTTTAAAAATATTTTAAAACACAATTCAACCCTTCCTTTTTGTGTTTTATCTATTAGCGCTTAATCTCTAGAGGGGTAACTAACTGACAACGTTAGAGAAAAAAGATCCATCATGGTAGGAATGGAGACACACCTGATAGTAGAAAGAGCTTCCCTTTTCAGATCATCTGCATTCTTAGTAAAAGACTTTTCATAACAGAAGGACGAGATGAAAATGTATATTAAGTTCATACATATTTATGGTAAATCATCACCTAGGGTGATGCAAAAATTTCATCTACTAAAAAATAGGGAAAAAAAGATTTCAACCAAATTCAGTAGAACAACAAAGTTAGATATACTATTATCTATGCATTATCAAAAAATAAATACAAAATGATGTGCATATTAAAAATAACCAAAAAGATATGAGACTCCTTAATTATCAACGAGAAAAATGAGAACATATAACTTATAAATGCTGCCACCCCTCACGAGTATTATATCATGAAGAATGGTGAAAATGTAGATAATATGATTGTGAGAATATAGATACTCTTAAACATAAAACACTTGGAAAGAACTTCTTTAAGGTTGAGATCAATAACTTTCAATATAATTTTTTTTATATAATTAATATATTCTTTATTGTTATACATATTTCTTTTAATACAAAGGACTATATTCTATTAAAAATTTTTAAAGTTATTGAAAAATTATTATTTAAAAAATTGGTGATCAAATTTTAATAATAAATTAAAATTAGGTTGCTAATCAGATTAAAAAAAGAGAGGCTAGCATTGTTATTATAAAAGAAGTTATGGTATGACAATATTACAATGCTTAATAAAACATTAAAACGTAAATGACGTGTGATACAAGGACTTGTTTTTAAAGCCATCAGACATTTCTTTTCAACTTCAAAGTTCAAACAAACATTTTTCACTCTGCATTTATTTCCTCTTTGCTCTGTTCCACCCTGTATATGAAACAAACAAATAATATTAGTCTGTATGTGTTTTTCTTATAAATGAATAAGGTTAATTAGCAATCATTTTCAAATTATGTAAAGTGATGTTTTTTATAAATGTTAAATCATATGCATTATAATATACCTATTTTTTTAAAAAAATAAGACATTATTTATGTAATTTAATACAACTATAAATGTAATAGACTAATATTGTGTGACCTAATTAACAAATATCCCTTAATTAAGTATGTGGTCTAGTAAGTCCATGTATGTAGAAAAATGTACATTAAAAGACCTTTTTTTTTTTTTTTTTTTTTTTTTTATAAATTTTTAATTTTTT
>Ga0123340_1005489_pt1 | contig 12054 bp, 7 predicted proteins | sample SirMexnodulemix_FD_89961 | JGI IMG/M metagenome (GOLD analysis project Ga0123340, IMG submission 89961) | Root nodule microbial communities of legume samples collected from Mexico - Siratro Mexico nodule mix | ecosystem: Host-associated > Plants > Roots > Nodule | place: Mexico: Nepantla... | reverse complement strand
GTGGTATGTTATGGTAATTTATAATTTATAATTAATATATATATATATATATATATATATGTATATATATATATATATATAATGTTTGCCTCCGTCACAAAAACCCTAGATGTTCTTTTTCCGCCGCAAAAAACCCTATCTGTCTTAGGTTTCCAACTACAGACAAGAACTGACAACAACTGTTAATCACGCAACCAAGGTACCGTACCAAGTCACAACTTTTCTCTTTTTATTTCTTCAGTTCTTTGAAATTAGTTTAAAGGGAACAATGGGGTTTGCTATCTTCTACTCTCCACCTAATTACTCCTCGTGTTCCAACAAACATGCTCCTGCCACCTCCACTTAGTTAAGTCATTCAATTCGGTACGTCTTTCTTTCTCCATTTCTTTAGAACCTTGGAATCTGCTCTATAATCAATGCTTGTGGTTATCATGATATGCTGGATCTGTTCTATAAATTCATTTTGCTGCAAATGGGCAGTTTGCGCAGCTAGGTTTGTTCCCTTAGCCCTTGATCTTTCTTTTTATTTTTGTTGGGATTAATTTGGTTACCATTGCTGCTATTTTTTATGTTTTCTCTTTCTTCCTCGTCCTTATGAGAAAGAAGTTATGAATGGGGTATTGACCTTCTTAAATTTTCTTGCTACTGATATTTGTTTCATGATTTTAACTGTATGTATTCAAATTTAAAAATACTGTTGGTTTCTTTCTTTCTTGTTTAAAATGTTCCGTTGTCTCATTCAATTGGCTATTAAGCTTACTTGTATGGTTTAAGGTTCTTATCCGTGATAAGCTGTCTACCATTGTGAGAAAATTATAAGAATTCTTGATAAGAGCAAGAAAATAGAAGCATTTTGAAACAGATAAACTCTGGTCATAGTTCACGTCACGAAGGATGTTGTTGTATAAGGGTTTACTAGGATTGTTTTGGGATGTCTTTTAACTATGTTCATGTTCAGTGTTTTAAAGAATAGTAAGAAATAGGGTTTCCTCATGTTGATTTGGTTAGTTATATAGGATCTATTCAAAATTTAGAACGAGGCCTTGTCCAGTAAAAGGGTTTAGATACATTAGTCAATGAACAGTAAGAGGCCTGCTGGTTAACCAGGCATGAACATGAGGAAGAAGTGTTTGACTGACATAACCCTCACTTTCTGTTTGAGATTAAACCCCCGTACTGCTTCTTTCTGTTTGGGACATCCAGGCTCTTGCAGTTTATTATGGAACAACATCTCTAGTACTTGAAGCCTCCATCAATCCTTGCATTGCATCACATGACTATGGGGATCCTAGGTTTTGCTCCAAATTTCGTGCACTTTAACATATTTGTCTATTTTATTTTTGTTGGTGTATTCAATTGTTCAACCTGTAGCTCCCTTTGTTTTTCCTCAATTGATCCTTTCAAGCCTTCATAATTTCTTGTGAGGTCTTTAGATTCATAAAGCCGCCTCCTTTCTGAATTTGGTGACCTATACATATTGTGCTTTGAATCTTTATATTATAATGTAAGTGAAAGTTTTTCTTTCAAATGTGACCTTTTTGACTTGTCCTCGTTTAATTTATGTAAAGGAATTCATGGCAAAGATCACATAGGGTTTTTTTTATTTATTTATTTTTTAAAGATAGATTTGAGACAATAAATTTTAGATGAAAGTGTGTGAAAAATAAGATTATTTGGATTAAGGAAAACATAGTAAAAAAAATGAAGAGAGTGAAAGAAAGTTTGTTAATGATATGATAAATATAATTGATATTTTATTTTTTTTATTAATAAAATTGTAAGATTAAAATTTTCTTGTGGTTAAAATTTATTTCAAATGAAATGTGATTAATTACACATATATAACACTTGCGTGGTATTAGAAAATTATTCCTGATACTATTTTGTCAAGAAAGGTAAATTAAAAAGTTGGAATTTTCTAACATTGTTGAAATGTGCAAAGTTATTGAAATTGGGATTTAACCATAGAAATATAGAAATAATTTTAAATGACGTAAACAAAGTTGTAAATTTCACAAAATTAATAAAAAAAAGTATAACATCGTCAATCTAAAATGTTACATTACAAGAAATGTATACAAATATCACTTAAAACAGTTGCGAAAGTTGTCAATTTTACACTCTACCAAATCAATTATGTTGTGCACTCTATCAATTTTAGTTTGCATATCCATCTAAAAGTTATGAAGTTCGATGTGCATATATATCTCGAAGATATTATATCTACTGTGCATATCTATTTAAAAATTATTTAATTTGGTGTGCATATTGATTCTCAAATTATATTGTTATAATATTTGAATACCAATCATTATTTGCAAAATCATTTTATCATCATGGGAGATTGCATGACTAGGGCTTGGAGTTTAGGTTATTCAACATGGTCATTTACTTGTGGTGGCGCTTTGTGATCTTCACATTGCCACGCGCCATGTATTCAAAAGTTATTCAATTTGTGCAACATTTTTTTTTCTTTCTGAAAATGTGTGATCGGCTCGGGTACACACATGTCTAGCGGGATAAGTGGATGTTGAAAATATGGAAGATGTGTGAATGAGCATAGTGTAGGGAATAACCATGTTATTGTCCTTGTATTTTAGAATTTTTTCATAATGTGACGAGGCCAATTAATCAGTATGTTATTTTTTATAACCCATATTACAAAAAATGTCGTCTTATCATAATTGAGCAAACTTTGTCGATCATGGTCTCAATATGTAAATGTAGGCGTAATGTAGTAATCTTTAATCAATAGTCAAGCTGCCTATGTTCCTCAAACCTTGATCCTGGAACTCTAGCCTAAATATTGAATTCAATTATATGTTGTGGTCAAAGTTTAGGTCTCTAGGATGTGTGGATGTGACATTTCCTATACTTGGTACTTGAGGTTTGCCAGAGACACCAATCAAAAAGTGTAATTTTCATCTTTGATTAACCTCACTCTGAAGGTTACCTTTTGTGATTTTTAGGTTGGAATAGAATATGTTAATGAGATCTTTGGGTAAGCATCTTTCCATATGACAATGTTGCAAACCTTGAAATAAGAGATGATTTTAAAATGTAAAGCCTTATATTGTGCAAATCAGGGCAAATTCATCACCTTAGCTGGGTGAATTTTCCTTATGTGAAACTATGTCGCATATTTAACAATTTGGTCCTGTTTGCTAAAAAAATGTGTCTGGTTTAGCAAGTGCTTAATCCCTTCAAACTGAGAACCAGGAACTACATCATCATTTTATTGGGACTTTTCCTCCACAACACTTGACACCTCAGAGTCTTTTACTCCCAGAAGATGAAGCCATAACTACAAGTAAATCTCTATAACTGAGTACTAACTTAAACTTAAGCATCAGAGGTACCTCCCTATTGTTCCAGATGCTAGAGACCAACAAAGGGAGCTGTTAGATAAATTGAGGGAGGAGAAAGGAGAAGAACGCGAGGCCATGTTCGATGTTTCATCTGCAGCTGCGAATCCATGAGTGTGAGACAGAAACTGAGAGAGAGTCCATGGATGGAGGGTCTCGGTGGCATAAAACTTGTGGTTTGGGAAAAGTTTTACATACTCCTACGGTGGGCGCCAATTGTTCTTACGAGACCTTGATGCTAAGAATAAACAATACTTTCAAGGTATAGCTCTAATAGTTTCTTTGTCGATCTTCGATGTTTGGAATAATGGGGGAGGTACCTGCAGAAGGTACTCTGATGCTTTAGGCAGTAATCGGTTATAGAAGTTTAGTGTAGATTCGCTATAAAGGTTTAATGTAAATTAGATAAGATAGAACATACATTTTCTCTCATGTTTTTTATTATTTATAGTGGTATTTATGTAATAATGAATATTCACTTTTCATCATAACGAAGGTGTAAAGTACACTCGACATACCTTTTCACCTTTTTGTTAGAAAGAAGGTGTAAAGTACACTCAACATCCCTTGTGTTCTTTTACATCTTCCTTCTAACAAAAAGATGAAAGGCTATGTTGAGTGTACTTTACACCTTCCTTCTAATAAAAATTGAATATTTATTATTATATAAATACAACTATAAAGAACAACAGAGAAAAGGTATGTTCTATCTAATCTATACTAAACTTCTATAACCGAGTATTAATTTAAGCATCAGAGTACCCTCTACAATTACCTCCCCCATTGTTCCAGATGTCGGAGACCGATAAAGGAGTTGTTGGATAAATTGAGGGAGGAGAAAGGAGAAGAACCTGAGTCCATATTCGGTGCTTCATCTGTAGTGGCAAATTCAAGAGTGTGAGAAAGAGACTGAGAGAATCCGTGGATGAAGGGTCTTGGTGGCAAAACTTGTGGTCTGGAAAAAGTTTTACACAATTATAAACAACAAAACAAGTTGGTGCTACTATCAGAGTGATAACACTGATTTTAGGATTTATAATAATGATAATGGCCCATCTCCTGGGCAACTGAAGGGTCCTCTATACAGTATAGTACAGTGAATATTCACTATTATTCACTGTACTATATTGTACAGAGGACCCTTCAGTTGCCCGGGCCAACAAGACATGGGTCATTATCATTATTCCAAACCTTGGAATTAGTGCTACCCCTCTGAGAGTAGGGCCAACCTTTTATGTTCTTTACATCCCTTGTGTTCTTTTACATCTTCCCTCTGACAAAAGGTGAAAGGGTATGTTGAGTGTACTTTACTCCGTTCCTCTGATAAAAAGTGAATATTCATTATTGTATAAATACCACTATAATTAACAAAGAACAGTAGAGAAAAAGTATGTTTTATCTAATCTAATATATACTAAACCTCTATAACTGAGTATTAACTTTAGCATCAGAGTGTCTTCTGCAGGTACCTCCCCCAATGTTCCAAATGCCCGAAACTGATAAAGGAGCTGTTGGACAAATTGAGGGAGGAGAATGGATAAGAACCTGAGTCCATATTCGGTACTTCATCTGCAGCGGCGAATCCAAGAGTGTGAGACAAAGACTGAGAGAGTCCGTGGATGGAGGGTCTCGGTGGCATAAAACTTGTGGTCTGGGAGAAGTTTTACACAGTTATAAAGAACAAAAAAAGTTGGTAGCACTGATTTCAGGATTTATAATAATGATAATGACCCATCTCCTGGGCAGCTGAAGGGTCCTCTGTACAGTATAGTACAATGAATATTAACTATTATTCATTGTACTATACTATACAGAGGACCCTTCAGTTGCCTGGGCCAACAAGACGTGGGTCATTATCATTATTCCAAACCCTAGAATTAGTGCTACCCCTCTGATAGCAGAGCCAACTTTTATGTTCTTTACATCCCTTGTGTTCTTTTACATTTTTCCTTTGACAAAAGGTGAAAGGGTATGTAAATGTACTTTACTCCTTTCCTCTAATAAAAAGTGAATATTCATTATTATATAAATTCCACTATAAATAACAAAGAAAGCAGAAAAAAGGTATATTTTATCTAATCTATACTAAACTTCTATAACTGAGTATTAACTTAAGCATCAGAGTGCCCTCTACAGGTACCTGTCCCATTGTTTCAAATCTTGGAGACCGATAAAGGAGCTGCTGGATAAATTGAGGGAGGAGAAAGGAGAAGAACCCAAGTTCATATTCAATGCTTCATTTGCAGCGGCGAATCCAAGAGTGTGAGACACAGATTGAGAGAGTCCATGGATGGAGGGTCTTGGTGGCATAAAACTTGTGATCTAGGAAAAGTTTTAGACAGTTATAAAGAACAAAAAAAGTTTGTGCTACTATCAGAGTGGTAGCACTGATTTCAGGATTTGTAATAATGATAATGGCCCATCTCCTGGGCAACTGAAGGGTCCTCTGTACAGTATAGTATAATGAATATTCAGTATTATTCAATGTACTATTCTGTACAGAACACCCTTCAGTTGCCCGGGACAACAAGACATGAGTCATTATCATTATTCCAAACCCTGAAATTAGTGCTACCTCTCTGATAGTAGGGCTAACTTTTTATGTTCTTTATATCCCTTGTTTTCTTTTAAATCTACCCTTTCACAAAAGATGAAAGGGTATGTTGACTGTACTTTACTCCTTTCCTCTAATAAAAAGTGAATATTCATTATTATATAAATACCACTACAAATAACAAAGAACAACAGAGAAAAGGTATGTTCTATCTAATCTATACTAAACTTCTTAATTGAGTATTAACTTAAGCATTAGAGTGCCCTCTACAGGTACCTCTCTCATTGTTTCAGATCTCGGAGACCGATAAAGGAGCGGCTGGATAAATTAAGGGAGGAGAAAGGAGAAGAACCCGAGTCCATATTCGATGCTCTATTTGCAGCGGTGAATCCAAGAGTGTGAGACAGAGACTGAGATAGTGCATGGATAGAGGGTCTCGTTGGCATAAAACTTGTGGTCTGGAAAAAGTTTTACACAGTTATAAAGAACAAAAAAAGTTAGTGCTACTATCAGAGTGGTAGCACTGATTTCAGGATTTGTAATAATGATAATGGCTCATCTCCTGGGCAACTGAAGGGTCCTCCCTACAGTATAGTACAGTGAATATTCAATATTATTCACTGTACTATATTGTACAGAGGACCCTTCAGTTGCTCGGGCCAACAAGACGTGGGTCATTATCACTATTCCAAACCCTGGAATTAATGCTACCCCTCTGATAGCAGAGCCAACTTTTTATGATCTTTACATCCCTTGTGTTCTTTTACATCTTCCCTTTGACAAAAGGTTGAAGGGTATGTTGAGTGTACTTTACTCCTTTCCTATGATAAAAAGTGAATATTCATTACTATATAAATACCACTATAAATAACAAAGAACAATAGAGAAAAGGTATGTCCTATCTAATCTATACTAAAATTCTATAACTGAGTATTAACTTAAGCATTAGAGTGCCCTCTACAGGTACCTCTCCCATTGTTTCAGATGCCGGAGACTAATAAAGGAGCGGCTGGATAAATTGAGGGAAGAGAAAGGAGAAGAACCCGTGTCCATATTCGGTGCTTCATCTGCAGCGGCAAATCCAAGAGTGTTAGACAGAGATTGAGAGAGTCCGTGGATGGAGGGTCTCCGTGGCACAAAACTTATGCTCCAAGAAAAGTTTTGCACAGTTATAAAGAACAAAAAAGTTAGTGCTACCATCATCGTGGTAGCACTGATTTCAGGATTTGTAATAATGATAATGGCCCATCTCCTGGGCAACTGAATGGTCCTCTGTACAGTGAATAATAGTGAATATTCACTATAATATACTGTATAGAGGACCATTCAGTTGCTCGGGCCAACAAGACATAGGTCATTATCATTATTCCAAACCTTGGAATTAGTGTTACCCTTCTGATAGGAGGGCTAACTTTCTATGTTCTTTACATCCCTTGTGTTCTTTTACATCTTCCCTTTGACAAAATGTGAAAGGGTATGTTGAGTGTACTTTACTCCTTTCCTCTGATAAAAAGTGAATATTCATTATTATATAAATACCACTATAAATAACAAAGAACAACAGAGAAAAGGTATGTTCTATCTAATCTAATCTATACTAACGCTCTATAACCGAGTATTAACTTAAGCATCAGAATGCCTTTTATAGGTACCTCTCCCGTTGTTCTAGATGCCCGAGACTGACAAAGGAACTGCTGGATAAATTGAGGGAGAAGAAATGAGACAAACGTGAGGCCATGAATCCATGAATGTGAGACAGAGATTGACAGAGAGTCTGTGGATTTAGGGTCTCGGTGGCATAAAACTTGTGTTCTGGAAAATGTTTTACTCAATCCCACGGTGGGCGTCAATTTGTTCTTACGAGACCTTGATGCTAAGAATAAAGAATACTTTCAAGGTATAGCTCCAACAGTTCCTTCGTCGGTCTCCGACATCTGAAACAATGGGGGAGGTACTTGCAAAAGTCAATTTAGTGTATGCAAGACAAAGTTTTGTATTAGTAATAAAAAAAAGTAATACTATGTTAGACAATGACTAATTTTATTGAACTTGAATTATACAAAAAAAATATTTTTCATGTCATTATTAAAGGAATTTAATTTTATGTCACATTTCAATTATTAAATCTCTTTCTATTCTTTGATATACATACATACATTCATTATATTGTATACATGTTTTATAGTCCTTACACTCTGTTCACTGTTTTCCTTGAATGTTAATATAATATTTCGGGGCATTTCTATCATGTAAATAAACATAAAGTTTTTATTAATTATTAATTTTTTTACATATGGATGATATACTAACTTATCTATTAAGTCGTGATTTCTATATTAACGAAATAACTTGTCAATTGAAAAGAAAAGAGTGGACGTATAAAATATAAAGTAGAGAAAAACATGCATGAGATTAATTAATCGGAGGTAGTTAAGAATATTTATGCACTTAACTATTACCACGTGTCACTTTTAAGCGCATACGAAGGTTGCAATCAACTCTACATGTCATTTTCAAGCATATATAATAGTTGTAACTTCTTTCACAAGTCTCCCTCTAGGGTGAGCATCTAAGAACCTGCAAAAGAGCTTCAATGTTTTTTTTTCCCTTTTATTTCCAATGATAAAGACAATCTAAAACTCCACTGTGTAAATAAGAGTTTTATCCTTGTACAATTTGTATTTTAACATTGGAAACATATAATTTTGTGAGAATACTTTGAGTATCCTTAAATTTTTTTCTTTGATTTTTATCTTAAAAGAGTTTTTTAATTGTCAAATCTCCATTGATGTTATCCTTGGAATTATTTCTCAAGGTCACATATTCTAATTCATCTTCTAGTATTAATCCATTTTCTACTTTATTTTCCAACTTTATTCTTGTTCTTCCTTTTTCTCTAATGTGTCATAAGCTCACTTTTATACGTGATTGAAGCCGTATCTGGTCAAATAAAATGCAGTACTAGGAAGTGATTCCTAGGTCATCTCCCAAGGACCTAGTTCCTGTCAAAGGATTAAACACACGAAGAGAAAGGGGGGTTGTGAAATATTTAATAAACTAAAAAAAACAACAGAATTAGATTTCCTTAATCGAATTAAATTACTCTCTTGATTAGATTGCAGTCCACTTATCACAGGATACATAAATTCATGCTCAACTTACTGAATCCTAATTCCAACCCAAATTAATTAACTAAGCGAGAATTAATACAAGTTTTCTTATGCAAATTAAGCATTCACTTACATCATTCATTCCATATCAACAACCCGTGACTCACTCCATTAAGCATGAACAGAGACATGAAATTCATATTAACTGAAATATTAAGCAGCATGAACCAGTAAAAGCTTTAATCACAGAAATAAAATGATGAAGAGTTAAAAGACGAAGAGAGCAAAAATAACACAACAACAACCTTAAAGCTTCATTGCAATCTGAATCAAAAAGATAACCTTATAAATTAACCTTTCATTAAATTCGAATAAAGCAAACAAGATTAAACACAAAACATAATTAAAATAGAAAATGAAATGAAATTAAAATAAAAAATGAAATTGAATTGAAATAAAAACAGAATGTAATTGTAGAGAAAAGAAAATAAATACAAAACCAGTTTTTCCATAGAGAAAACGAACTGAATCCCAGAAGTAGAGAATAAAGAATTGTCTGCTTCTATGTTCGCCTTCTCTCTATAACAGGTGGCTAGACCTAAATAAATGCTCAATACTAAACCTAATGGGCCAAATTTTTCAATTCTGGTCCAACGAATAAAAACTAAAAATAAAAACTATAAATATAATCTGATAATGTGACAGCTCTTCTTCAATTCCAGAATTAATTTCCAAGCCCAATAACATTCAAAAGTTGGCTTGAAAATAATAAAGACGAATTCTTCCTCCACCTGTATATGGTCTTCCTACACCTCCATACTCTAATTGAAAAGATGAATGTACCCTTAATATAAAATTTGAAAAGCCTACACTACCCTCCACCCCCTTCACCCCATACCCTCGTTCACTTCACTGCATCTTTCGACCACCACCATTGTCGCTGTTTCAGATCCGTCGTGGTTCATTGAAGTAGACCATCCCTTACATTACTTTTTCCGATATGTGGGAGCAACATGTGAGAGGTGCATTTTCGGATTCGTTGATTTTGGTGACGAGGAACGTAACTGTTTTTGATTTGGTATTTATGAACCAATCATCTGGTTTACATTTCTTTAAGCTCTTAGTCACTGGGATGGAAGCCACAATACTCGTGACCTTCGACTACTTCCATCTTCTCCCAACTGAATTCATCCTCTGATGTCCCAGCTATCTCATCTGACATCAATGCTGAAAGATACAAAAAGGATTAATTTTACCACTTTTTCTTAAATCTGTGCACATAACTAAAGGATAACTAAATGAAAAACCAAAGGACTGAAATGAAGAAGCAATAATTACTAGTATTTTCCACAATGGTCAACTAGCGATTGACCAAAAAAGGAGGGTTGTTGAACATGGAAGAGGAGAGAAAGAAGGTGCAGTACATACAGAGGAAGATCAATGACGGTGAAAAGTCAAAGCTTGAATTAAACTTGAGGATGATGTAAAAATTTGTAAACCGGATATATGTCATCCGTTTATAAATTTGTAAATCGGATATTACCCACCAACTGGCCATCCGATTTGTATATCACCTAAACATTTATAAATCGGACAGGGTGGCATCCGGTTTATAAATTGTAAACCGAAACCCACCTCTCCTATTTTTCATCCGGTTTATAATTTAGAAACCGGATGTTGATTTTTCCGGTTTGTAATTTCAAAAAATTTCTAAACCTGATGGACTTCATCCGGGTGACTTACAGAACGAAAAAAATTCACCAAAATTCAAAATCTTAACTTGTCGTCGTTCCTCGTCATTGATCAATACTTCTCACAGTTTGAAAAGTCTTCTCAACTATTTAATCACCCACTAAATCTTCAAAAATGCCGTCGTCAACGATGTATTTAAAGAAAAATGGCTATTGTATTCACTATGAAGGTGGACGAATTCAATGTGCATTTCTTATATCAGAACACTAGCGGTCCTTTTTCGTCATTTCCATAAGGGCAAAAATGGAACTTAACTTTTTATGGAGGTCCAGGAAGACCATATGGAGGTGGAGAAAGAATTTGTCAATAATAAAAATTACGAATTTCTGGTCAATGAAACCCAAACAGTGAAAAAGAAAAAATAATAGGCAGTTAAACACGAATCACTAATAAAAACCACCAAGTAAGATCTTTCAAGCCAACAATATATATAAGCACAGATTAAGCATTTTTATATTGGGTCACCTTAATCTCCTTTTTAGGTTATATTGAATACACAAACATCTCCAAGTTATACCAATCCCAATCTCCCCCTGAGATTGAAACCACTCAAAATTGAAAGAAACACTTTAAAAAAAGAGAACAATCAAAACTCACAAAGGTTTACTTCATAATGATGAAGAATTACACAATGGTTTCACACAATCCAAAAATCTAAATGCTCTCAGTAGCAAATTTACATGGACACTTAAATATTTAGTAAATTCTTCAATGTATTATATGATATATTTCTCTTTTTGCTTCTTGTTTTCTTCAACTTGAAATTTTTTCTCTATATGTAACTTTGTATAAACTAGTCGTTGGATGCTTGAAAGGTAAATCTTAACCATCTATTGCTAAAACTTGTCATTGAAAGAATAACTTGTATTCTTGATTTTGCCTTAAAACTGACTTTATCTGGATATAAAAACATTTTAAACAACACAAAATATCTTTTATTTAAAAGAGTTAATCATGTTTCAATATTCCATAATAATTTGAAAATTTTCAACTATGAACAAATTTGAATTTAAACGTTAAAGCACAACATGTTATAAAACTTGATTTTGATAATTTTGTGAAAGACACTTTAATTTGTTTTTCGGTGAGAAACAAATCAAATCAAAATTGTGTGTAATAAAATCGTTTTGAATTGTTTATGTATTTAGCTATAGCAACATTTTTAAAATTTGTCTTTTTATATTTCTTGTATTTTTTTACTATTCTGTTTTAATTTTATTTTATGTTTTTTATTACATTTTAATTATTTTTTTAATTTTATTTTTTTTTGTTT
>Ga0123340_1005488_pt1 | contig 12055 bp, 9 predicted proteins | sample SirMexnodulemix_FD_89961 | JGI IMG/M metagenome (GOLD analysis project Ga0123340, IMG submission 89961) | Root nodule microbial communities of legume samples collected from Mexico - Siratro Mexico nodule mix | ecosystem: Host-associated > Plants > Roots > Nodule | place: Mexico: Nepantla... | reverse complement strand
TATATATATATATATATATAATATGGTTGTGTTGAAGACTTTGATCTAGGAAACAAAAATATGGAGGCATGATGTGATAATAGGATGATCGAATTATGAATGGAAATTGAGAGAAGAGGCAGCACCGATGGAAGTGCTGAAACCACCCACTGATGACAGTGCAACACCCAGCAACACTTGAGAATCCATGAACATAATAAGAAGGAAGATTGATTGATGGTGAAATTGCAGAAATTAAATTTGAAATGGAGGGAGAGAGACCAGTTTTTATACAATCTTGGAAATTGTTATTATATTATTTTTATTTTGATCAAAGGTCTTGGTGGAGGGAAAGCCCATAAAGTTTGAGTGTTCCGATAGTGGAAGGAACTACAACTCAAATTAATTAAGAAAGAGATGAATTGCTTCATTGGTCCAAGAAAAGTACTTTTTCTTTCTCTTCAAAATATCCAAATTCTTTCTTCTTCCTACATCACCTTTCTTCTCTACACTTCCCACATAGCTTGAGTATTGTGTATCACCAATGGTGGTGATTACTTATTGACAAAAGTTACAATTGTTTGAAGGTTGAAGAATCTCAAGGACTTCCTTTTCTTTGCTTGGATCATCATGGATGTGAGTTTTATTTCATTTTAACATAAAAATAAATAAGAATTAAAAAATAGTCGTGCATGCAATTGAAAAAAAAAATAGAAATCATGAAGCACAATTTTTATTTAAAAAATGAAGCATCAAAGCATGAATTTTTTATTTTAAAATAATGTCTTCAAACACAAGTTATCTAATGGGTAATTTTTTTTTTCAATTTTATCTATTTTAATATAATTCAGTGAAAAATGCATCATTATCGTATTTTTCCCAACCCCAACGCTAATATATTTTTATATTTAGTGACATATGAATAAAGAAAAATTAAAGTAATTATACTCACATAATAAATAAATAATAATTTTAATTTAATTTTCTCACTTAACTAACTATAAAAATCGTTATAAGTTAGAGTGATAGAATAAATAATGAAATAACAAAATTATGACATAAATTTTTTATATATTGTAATCATTTTTAAGATGTTGGTGTTGTTCAACATATTTTTTAAATTAAGAAATAATTTAATTAATTAAATATTATTGCGTAAATATTCAATTTTGTCTCTCGATCTAATGTCTAAAATAAAAATTATAAAAACATTCTTGAAAAAAAGTGATTCAATTTGAGTCTACACTGAAATCTGGTTGGTTAAAGTGATCACATATACCTACTGTATGGTAGCTGATGGTGTAAGCATGGATGATTTGTAATCTAATAAGCTAGAACAAAGTGAAAATTTACTTCTTTTTACCTTTTTTTATCTCAACATTGAACCTTAAGAATATGATTCAATATGTTTTAATAATTATTCAAATTTTAAATAATTAACTTAATATAAAGATGTATAAGACGAAAATTAAGATGAATAATAAAGTATGCGAAAATAGGACTGATAAAATAAATAATTCAACATAACAAGTTAAGTAAAAAATAGTGTCTTCAAAAAAAAAAGATTAATTCTATCCTATATCGAGCCATTGGAGTTAATCAAACTTAAAAGAAAATTAAAAAAAATAAAACAAAAAATTATAATTTAAAACAAATTAAATATATAGTTTTTGAATTCAAGTCACATTAATGAAATTAATTTCAAATTTTAGTTACGGAGATTCGATATATATATTTTTTATGCATATATTGTAACAACCTCTTTTTTAGGAGCATATATATTGTTACAACATAAATTTATTGGCTGTGAAAAGTAAATTTACCTAGTATTATTCTATTTGTGTTTCTTTTTCTCGTTCTTTTCATGTTCATTCAATAGCACGAGAAACTTCTCGGCTACATCGCATTGTTCAGTTTCAGCTTCAGCCATGGCGGCTTAGTCTAATTCAAAATCCAAAACCCAAAACCCAATAATCATTTTTTCTAACCCCTTTCGCTTTACCAGTGCAAATGGCATCGTCACTCGCCCTCCGATTCAGATCCCATCTCCTTCGCACCGCCTCACTCCTCCCCTCTGCCCTCCGCCGCCCTCAATTCCAGCCCTCGCCGCCCCTCCTCTCAGACCACCGTCTCCTCTCCACGGCGCGCCGCGCGGCGCCACGCCCGCGGAAGTCGGTCGACATCGGTGCGCGCGCCCGGCAGCTCCAGACGCGGCGCCTCTGGACCTACGCTCTGACCTTCAGCGGCCTCGCGGGGTTCGTGGTGATCGTGCTCAACAACTTCCAAGACCAATTGGTGTTCTACATCACTCCCACCGACGCGCTTGAAAAGTACGCGACCAACCCCACCAAGGCGCGGTTCCGGCTGGGAGGTTTGGTCCTTGAAGGCAGCGTGGTTTACCCGAAGTCGAAGCCGGAGGTGGAGTTCGTCATCACCGATCTCATCACTGACATCGTGGTCCGGTACGAGGGGTCCTTGCCGGATTTGTTCAGGGAAGGGCATTCCGTGGTGGTGGAAGGGATCGTGCAACCGTTCACGGAGGAGATCAAGAAGGAGGTGTCGACGAATAACGTGTCCGAGAAGGCGAGGAGATTAGAGTGTTATTTTTCTGCCGCGGAGGTTCTCGCTAAGCACGACGAGAAGTATATGCCGAAAGAAGTTGCCGCTGCTATTGAGAAGAATAAGAAGATTATTGACGAAGCTGCCGCCGCCGGCGTAGCGGCGGAGGCACCCAAGACAGCTTAGATGGATATTTCACGGTATTGATCAATTTTTTATATTACAGATAGAGTGTTGCCATTTTTTAGGGATGTGGATGGATTATTTAACCACAGGATGAGAATCTTTATAGTGTAATAATTAGGATGGAATACGGATAAAGCAGAGGAATTTTGATTGTTTATTACATGAGGCAATTGTTTCCTGATGTTGTAATGCATTATTGTGCAATTATGTTTCTTAATAATTGTTTAACCCAATGATACTGTAGTAGCTCCTTTTAAACTTTGCTCTGAAAATGGTTTTAGTCACTGATGGTTGTATAAAATGGGTAACATGTTTGGTCTGGACTGGGGTTTAACGTTGTGCCCTTGGATTGATGTGGTTTAACACTGGTAATGGATTTGTGCTTTCAAGCCCTGCCTGTTAGAGAGTTGTCTCAGAAGTGCATCTATTTCTGCTAAGCTGAAGTTTATAGAGTGTTTTAGGTCATGGTGTGAATGGCTGGCAGTGGTGTTTAAAATTTTGAGAGTATCTACTTACTTTGTGGGATCTTGGACTTATTTTGGTAATTTTAACCTATTGCAATTTAGAAATTTGAATTCCATTTGGGGCTCAAGTGCTTAACCTTAGTAAATGTGTGTTTTGACAGAGTTTATTTATGGACAGAGGCCTGACTTCAGTTTTGCAGGTCTTAGCGTGTAAGAGCTTTTACTTTGTAGGATCCAAGTTGTTTCTGGAGTATATATATAGTGTATAGCAGTACAAGGCATCCTAGTTGGGTAAATAACCTTTGTATGCAGGAAAAGAGATAAGAGAAAGGGTGTGCTATGTTAAAAGATGTAACCGTGGTTAAGTATTCAAATTTCAAAGCATCCGCTATAACATCGATATCTACTTCCTTGTTATTTTAATTTTCCATCTTGTACTCTGAATGACTACGATAAAAAGAGAATGAGGGCTCCAAAAGAATAGGTCACGAATGAACGAACGGGGGCAACTGGGAAACCTTATAGCAATGCATTTGACTTTGAATAGTTCTGCGATGGACCATATTCAGTGTATGTATCTAAGAAGCATTGATATTTCACTGATACTTTTCCTATGCCTTTGGATGCTTCTATCTTGTATCTTTCAATCATTTCTAAACTTCTATACAGATACAAAATTGGATGCTTCAATTAGATAAATAGTGGCACTAACTGCATCTATACTGAGTAGTGCTAATTTGCAAAAACACTGATATCTGTATTATAATTTAGCTTTTGTGTTTTTTTGTATGTAGTATATCAGTTTTCATGTAACGTAGAGGTACTTGTTATGGTCTCTAGTCCTAGTGTCTTTACTTCCTCGTTGTTTTATAGTCTAATGGAGATACCATCGTACTACAGTCCCTGTTACACCCTTATATTCTCCACTACTTAGGCCTACATCAGTGATCAGTTCATTTCACTCTGCTTCGCAAAACGTGACGAGCAGTTTATACTATACCACATGCACCTCGCTACTTTGCAAGCCTGCATAACTTTTTCTAGCTTGTTTTTTTAGATGTAGCACTCGCAGTAAAATGCAAGTCGGACGGAATAAGATTTTTTGTTCGAAAAGTATAAACTTTGCGAGTCGGATGGAATATAAGATTTTTTTGTTCAAAAAGGTATAATGGAGATTTAAGTTATAGTATGGCAATTTAGGGGACAGAAAAAGTCACCTAATGATGACTTGCATCTCATCACTTCCTTGCACAAATGATGAAAACCCCCAAAAAAACTGTACTGCTGAAATTCAGGATAAAGCTTTAAGCTTAGAAGTTCAGACAAAAAGCAGAAAACTACTGACCGAATGCAGTTTTCTTGATAAGGAAAACATGATGCATCAGCCTAACGAGTTTCACAGAAAAAATTAAGAGGAACTGTGTCCACAACAGTTAGACAGCAACGACAATTATTTTAAAACAAGTTCCTTAAAATCGGTGACCTTTAAGAAACAAGTGTTATAGAAAGGAGTTCTCTCACCATCAAGATTTTGATTAGTATTTTAGGATGTTAATCATTAAACAAACCGAGTCACAAGACAACCATCAAATGTTTTGTGTGATGAAAAATGACTCACATTCCATACAATACTACGAATCAAATTGGCCGAACCATTTAACTCTACGTTTACAACATATATGCATGCATATCTTTCAATGATAAGAAACTACTCAAAACTAATAACATCCTATAACCATGCCAAGAAAGATATCGTGGCCAAAATCACCACAACCGTTTGCATCGACTTGGTTGTTCTACCAATATAAGCATTGTTTGCATTATTATTATTTTGAGACTGCTGGTTGTCGGAGGGTGTTTCTGTCGCAGGTGGGGGTGGAGAAATGGGAGGGACATCACAAGTGCCAAACGTAGCGTTTGCCTGCATATCATTGATGCACAGTTAAATACTAGGATAGTTGAGAGCTACGTTTGAAGGATGCAACATTACTAGACTTTAATACTTTAATCTCTCTACATTTCGCAATATAGGATCAATTTCGTTACTTTACATAGGTATAAACGCAGTAGTAAGTAGTAACTACACGAGTTGAAAGATAGTCGAAAGCAAACCTTGCAATAGGCAATGTTGTCACACCCACAAGTGAGATGGCCGTTTGCTTCATCAACTGCTTCTGATGTTCCTCCGCCATCACTCCTCTTTAAAACATCATTATTATCATCAATAGATTACAAAGGTTTTTTTAGGCTAAGTGGAGAGTAATTAAGGATTAGACAGATGAGTGATTTGATAAAAAGTTAGACAAGTACCTGGTAATAATCAACAGCAATGAAATTTGCCCAACGATTGTCGGCTGCATCATGACAAGTCTTCATCATGGCAAGTAGTGGAGCTGAATTGTCAGCACAGGCTTGAGATCGATTAGGAGCAGAATGAAAATAGTTGACCAATACTAACGATCTAGACTTTGTGTTCATTGCAGGTGATTCTGCACGGCTTGGACAAGAGCCTGCTTTCATCCCATCATCTCCATCTGTAATTCCCACACATAACCATGATTAATAAACATAAGTATATGATAAATTCATCTCTAGTACTTCTGTGTCAAAGTGCAGAAGTAAAACATGTTTCAAACGAAAATGCAGAGGCAGGTAGGGAACTAACATTGGTTTTCTACAACGTATTTCCACTGATAAGCAATGCCCTCGGAAGCTTCCTTGGCTGATTTGGAGGTGAAGACCACTAGACGCTGATTCTTCTGAACCATGTCATCCACAGTTGGCCAATCTCCACCGTTCTTGGGCATGCGAGACACTGGGAACAAGTACTTGCTCAGCCCTGAAGCTTTGAACACGTTCGTTAGGCCCTGAGAGGATTTCACGTAGTCCTCAATGAAGATGGTGATAATTTCAGATGGATTTGCATCTAGAAATGACCTCATGTCTTTAAGCACGTTTATGGCTGGTTGCTGCACATTCATATGGACATTTCAATGTTACTACACAACAAATATTTTCGACCAAGCTTCTATGTCGCACATTATAAATTGAACAAAGCAGAGTCACTTTCCAAGCACTTACAAATGCAGTGAAGTTGTAACATGTGCCTTGGGCGGAGTGACATAACCATACGTCGTTTTGGAAATCATACATATCTAACATAAATCCTCTGACGCCGTTCTGTCGTAGATCCAATAAAAAATCAAAAAGCAAAGAATTGTGAATCAAATTATAAAGTATGGTAAAACATCGACATTAAACTACATTTTTATAGTGTTAGTGCTTTGTTTTAAAATACATCCCTAATTTTAAAGGAACAAAATTAGAGTTGGATTTTACGAATTTGAGATTCACATATTGTTTTCTTTAATTCATCAAGATCTTTATAATTTAAATGGTCGAATAATTCATATGGTTTATATTACGTTGTTAATGTGATTAATTCATTCGTCACTTCAGCAACTAAACTTAAAAGGTACTACTTGTTTGATAAAAAATTGCCTACCCCTCCAAGACTTTTTTTTCTTCCTTTTTCTTAAAGAAAAGGTCAAAAAGACAAGACAGCTATTGTATGTTTGAGTTATTATTATACACTGACCATGTGAGTTTTCCAAACGAAAAGGGCCACTGTGTTTAAAAGTTACAAAATTAATTCTACACGATTTAATAAAAATATGATTGAGATTAATATTAGTTCTCATTTCAATCGCATATAAAATTTTAAAATTTTGTTAAAATCGATACTGCCATAAGCAAATAAGCACTTAAGCATCCGTTTGTTTATGCAGGAAAACTGAGTGCCAGTGATTTATTTTCTAACAGGCAAACGGTTGATGAGAATACCCATTCCCAAAGTAAGCTCAATAAAATATTTGATGTTTAATTTATATTTATAGAATACAACTTCATAATTTATATAATACAAGTTGATAACTTTATCCAACAACTACTAACGCGTTTGGATTCTCTGCTATACCAGTTAAAAAATGTTTATTCACATGGGAAACAAATGCAAACAAAGACAAAAGCAATAAAGGAATGGAACCCGCCCAATGCATGTCGATATATCTAGGAATTGAATAGTCCTCGCAAAAAGCATCAATTCCTTTCAAAACAATTTTTGTTCGTTTGAACGAAGAGAAAAAAAAAATGTTAAGATTACAACTTTTAAAAATAAGCCTCTTAAAATAAATTTAAAACAGTTTTTATGAATTTTTTTTGAAAGAAATGTGTTAACAATATAATTCGTGTCAATTTTTTGGTGTATTTTTAATAAAGAAATTAAATAAATTTCTTCATTACGACCCTCCAAAATATCTTTAAATAAAATCTTTAAAATATTTAGAATTAATTATACATTTTACTTCTCAATAATAATAATATTATTATTTTCTGAGCTTTACCACGTAGATTTTTTTTTTTTAATGTATCTTCATTTTTAATTTTTAGAAACTTTACAAAACCCGTTAAATTTCCAACATATTAATGATGTATCCCAAAAGAATTAAGAAAAACTAAAACAACGTAATTTTGGCGTCAATTTCTACAAAACAATCTTGTTAACTTTGTTTTATTTTTTATAACAAGTCATTACTTCACTAGAAATCTAAGTATGGATAAAATATGAAATAAAAAAACATAAACAATAAAATTCACAAAATGATTAATAGTGTATTGATAAAATATAAAATTGAGGTAATTATTCAAAATTTCTTAATAAGTATTTATAGCAAACTTATATATACGCAATTACCCTTTGGGAATTGCGAAACCCAAAAAGATACCCTTTGAAAATTGCGAGCATAATAATCCTTTTCTTGGTTGTCCTACGCCATATTCCGAGTTTACTAATTAATCAATAAATTAATACCTGTTAAGTAGAATATATGTTTCAATCCTTGAGCAATTAGCAACCGCACGCAAATAATCGCTATTCTCCGTTTTGTTTAATCCATTGCTGCACATAAAACTATTCCCTATTCCCATTTCCAGATTATTCTGAATAAAAAAACAGGGAAAGAGAATCTTACTTTGAGTTGTTCAGCCACAGTGTCATCTTGGTTCATCGGCGCTAAAATGACGGAGCCGGTGGCCGATCTAGCTCCGGCCAGGGCATAAGAATTATGAGTTGTGAGCCACGAATACCGGTTAAACGGCAATCCCTTCACCTGAACAGAATCCAAAATCCATAAAAACGTCGATTCGAACTCCGAAAGAGAAGAGCTGGGACAAGGACCTAACCTTAGAAGTGGGGCTCAAAGGTTGTATCCGCGAACATCTTGGTCGGGTATTTCCATTGGCAGGACATGTCTGGCAGCTGAGTCCCGTGTCGCATTTGTTGTCCGACCCGCAAGTTTCTCCGATCTGTTACATCGGACTCAGTCACAACAACATAAAAAATAATATGGTAAAAATTATTTAGGAATTCAGCATTTATTAGAAAACGACCTTGGAGGCGGAGGAACAGGTGAAGAGACAGAAAGCGATCAGCACAAGCTGCGGTCGTAAATCACGGATGCGAATGTTATTCTGCAGAAAATGAAGCATCATATGGATTTTCGATACACCCAGGGAAGTTGAAAGGATTCAGATAAAAGATGTGGCAATAATGTGAATATTTAATGTGAATGTAAATGTAACATAAGAAGGTTAACTAGGCATAGGACTTTTTGTTACCTTCATTCTGCTCTTCCCCTTTGAGAATGTTGTTCAGCAGAGAAATTTCCTTTTGCAGAGAAGAGGAAAGTTCTTACATGAATAAAAGGTCAGTGGAATGGGTAGAGGGAAGGTGAGGGTGGGAAACTAACGAGGTACTCTCTGACATCACACAACAACTGATTAGGTATACTACAGTGTCTCTCTCTATTCTATTCTCCTCTGTTACCTTTATCAATTCTCTTATTTCCTCTTTTTTTTTTCTTGGACGGATAAAACAATTTTCTTTTTCTAAAATTAGGTTTCAAACTCGTTTATTTGATGAATTAAAAAAATGTTGAGAATAATAATTAATGCCTGGTTTATAAAAAAAAAAGGTAAAATGAAAGTTAAAAATATTTAGTTGAAGAAAAATAGAAATAAAAAATGATTATAGTATAAACACGATCTAACATAATCTAATACAGAACATTCAAGGCGAGTTAGCATTACCCTAAGGTTCAATTGACCACCTAGGAGAAGTCTCTGACTTTTGGTGTTTCTTTTTATTAGATATGTTACGGTTTGTTATAATTTTCATATTTGGAGATTGATTTGGTTTATTCAATTTGATTGTTATCTAAAAGTTTGTTAAACTAAACATAATTAGATTTTTCCTACCATGAAGTAATATAATTTTGATTCAATCTCCCTAATATAATTATTGAGTACAAAACATCGTGAGACTTTTATTTCATAGGATGGAACGTCAATCCTTTGAAAATAGGACATAATGAAAATAAAATATAATATCTCTAAACACATTTTCCACGAGTTATTCGATAAAGTTTTTGTAGATTTTTATATTGCTTTTATTTTTTTTTTAACTTTTATTTCAATACAAAAGTTTTATAATATTTTTATTAATGTTTTATTTAACTGTTGGTAGGAATATATATTTTTAATATATAAAAAAATTATTCTTATTGTTTGAAATCTTATTTTGTGTTGTGTAGGTATACTTTAATAAAGAGATTTTTTAAAATTTCAAATCTTCATATTATGATTTAGTATATTACTTTTCCAATAGTGATACTGAAAAGACGAAACAATCTTTAAAATTAAAACAGAAGATAAAGATGAAATTACTATTAAAGAGTATGGAATCACATATTCTTCAAAATATAGGAAACATAATTCGATAAAAAAAAAGGATAAAATGAAGTAAAAGTTGAAATTGTTTGGTCCAAGAAAAATATAAATAAAAGATAAATAAAAAATAAAAAGGTAAAAAATAGATTAAAAAAAACAAGTAAAAAATAAAATAAAATATATTAACCAATCTGTTCATATTTAGTTTTTTTTCTTTCAATTTTCTCCATCAAACAATTGTCATTAAATTCGCCTGATTTATTTTCAAGTGGCCTTCTCTAACCCAAGAAACTAATGGTCCTGTAGTTGTTAATAATAATCAATGAGTGAGGAGGTCAATAATTGAATGAGCAAAACTTTAGAAGATTAAACATGTTGGATGGGTTGCCCTGTTAGCTGGTTCAAACATATTTAATTCTAGATTTTAATTTATAATACTAAAGTTCAAATATAAAACTTTACAAGAAATCTGCTTGAATCAGTCTATGCTGAACAAATCTCACTCAATAAAAAAGAAATAATATTAACAATATTGGTGACATCTTCTATCTTGATGTGATTAAAAAAATTAATTTTAATTCAGTCTCACGGTATTTGAATTGTAGGATACAATTAAAATACATTGACAATAATTTATCGTTTTATCTTCAAATTATAAATAAAACAATATAAAATACACTTCATTTTGAGATTAGTAAATACTATTAATTATTACTCAATGATTTGAAAATATTAACGTCAAACATCAAAGGCACACGTAAAGGAAAACCTGACGAATACGGATTGTGGTTGATAATATAATAAAATGCATTCAGATTTGCGTGGAACATTCCATGAACAAGAAACAATCGCGTGGAACATCGAAGTTCTTTGTATAGTTCAAAAACTAAATCACGACACGCATGTATTTTTATTTTACTATATATATAATATTAGATATTAGATTAGGTGTATAACTATCTGAATTACTACGTAAATAAACAAAAATTAAAAAAAGTGAAACATCATTTCCTGGGACATTCAGAAAAGTGAAAGGACACAATGTGTCAATATCTGAAGCTAATGTTAATAGACAGATACAGATACATTACTACTAAATTGGAAGGGATGTCTCTGTATATGCCACTTCATTTTCTTAATTAAAACGAAAGGTTATAAACTTGTGTAATTTCAAACTTTGCTCTCACTTTAATCAATATTCAAAGCTCTGAATAGTCATATGGAGAATATTTTAACACTTCTAACTGAAGCAAGAATAGTTCAAAGCATGCTTGTCTCATAATGCCAATGAAGAATTTTTTTAAGAAAAATGAGAGAATAGTTCAGGCATAAACTGACAAAAAGTGATGGGTATCTGCAGCGGAAATAATATAATGGACTACCAACCAAACAATATGAAAGCTCCCTGAATGCAGTCAATCAACCAAATAATATCCAATATGCAATAAAAAAAATAGCAGAGAAAACAACACCAATATCTAACGTGGGAAAAACCTCTCAAAAGAGATTAAAAAACCCACGGAACGGTAAATGTTCCACTAATACCAAATCAACAGATACAATAGGTCTTTCTAAACTTAATCATAGAGCATATCAATAAACTCTTCCTAATCCTCAAGTGGTCACCAACAATGGCCCAAATCAACAATTAGGAATTTAACAAAGTAAGAGTCAATAATCTCTTTACTCAAGAATGCTCTCTGTTCCCGAATTTTCTGCAATTCAACTACAGCTCCAATCTCAAATCGCACCGAACAGAATGAAGCAGCATGAGTCACAAAGCTCCAGTAAAAATTTCAGGGCAATCAGAGATATTTTCACCGTTGGATCGTTGAAACAACAAGTATTCACGCTGGTAGAAATTTGTTGCGGTTAGCAGCACTTCACAGAATTTCGGGCTCTTCTGCAGAACTCCGATGAGCAATCCCACCGAAAAAAATGAAGAAAGATAAGAGAGTAACCTCCGGCTAAAATTTCAGCTTGATCGGACAAAGTTTCACCGTCGGATCGTTAGAACATCCAAGGCTGTTCTTTGTGAAAACGAAAACTGTTTTAACCTCACTCTCACTTCTTCACTCTAG
>Ga0123340_1005487_pt1 | contig 12055 bp, 12 predicted proteins | sample SirMexnodulemix_FD_89961 | JGI IMG/M metagenome (GOLD analysis project Ga0123340, IMG submission 89961) | Root nodule microbial communities of legume samples collected from Mexico - Siratro Mexico nodule mix | ecosystem: Host-associated > Plants > Roots > Nodule | place: Mexico: Nepantla... | reverse complement strand
CGCAATTACCTACTCATTTTATGTTTTAATTTGATTGTTGAATTTGATGGTTAAATTGAATTTGTAAATGTTTGAATACAGTCCGATTGGAATGTTTGAATACAGTCCGATTGGAATGTATTAACTTGATCTTTATGTAGTTTTGTAGATAACTCAAAGATATACAAACATTGTGAGAGGGCCTAAGATCAAATTTAGACTGTAAAGTGTTTAAATGAGCCTTGAAGTTGGCATACAGAATCTGGACAACACTTTGCGCGGAAATATTCAATTGAGGACAACTTGGTCATTTCACCCCAAACGAGTTGGAATAAAAAATGTACATTTTTAGTTTATTAGGGCAACGTACAGGTGGGCTTGGGCCACCTTAGGTCAAAAAAAATTTTGAATACTGTAATGAGCAGTGTAGGGCAGTCGCCAACAATGTTTTTGAGACAATTTTTGACTGCAGTTTGACCTGCTTGTTTCTTCTTGGCTCGTTCTTGGCTCGTTCTTTGTTTCTGCAATTTTATTCACGTGTTGATTCACTTCTGCATTTTTATCTTTGGCTATCGTTCATGTTCATTCCACCATGAGTGGCTAAAGTTTTTACTCAATCCGGTGCCTAGAGGTTCTCCCGTCTCCGTTTATCCCTAGGTTCGTGTTTTGTATTGTTCTTCCGGAATTTCTTACTCATTTTCTATTTTTAATTTGATTTTTGAATTTAATGGTTGGATTAAATCTGTAAATGAATGAGTACAGTCCAATTGGAATGTATTATGGAGTTCCTATGAATCGAAATGAAGTCGAACCGATGATGTTGCTCACCATGCGATTGCATTGGTTTGGCACACTAGGTGTTCGATAAAGTGCTTCGCGATTGTGGAGTGTTCGGGACTTTAAATAGATGCATGGATTTTGGTCTGTTTAACCCTCGAATGTAATTGGGATAATATTTAAGAACCAGTCAGGGATTAGGGAGAACCGAAGAGAGACCGGGTTGATTTTCATTACGTGAACTTCTCCATTTTGGTTGAATCGTTTTTTTTATTATATTTAAGCGTCGTACTTGCCAACCCCCTCCACTATGTTACTGTTTTATATTTTTAATGATTGAGAATGTTGAGTGGTCCTTGGAAGAATGTCCTAGGCTCGCTATATTGTAAAATCTAGTCTCCTAGTTAATTTGGGACGCGTTCAACAGCGTGTATCAGGGATGCATTTATCCTGATTTGGTCAAAGTTTTCTACACTAATCTTGTTTTTGATGGAGAGAACATATGGATTCATGTAAAAGAAGTAGATATGGAGATTTCACCCAAGGTCTAGTTTGTTGTGGCTAGATTGAAATATGAAGGATTGAAGGTGTATAAAGGTGCCATAGGAGAGTTCAACAAGATGCAGTTCTATACATCTTGCTTAAGGAACCCAAGTGTTGAAACAAAAAGCTTTGGAGTGGGCAAGTTGGCGACGAACACACGCATATTGGTACTGTTAATTTTTTGGATTTTTACACCAAGAGGAAGCAACCATGCCACACTAACTGAATAAGATTTGATGCTAACATATTGCTTCGTAAACCATGTGGAAGTGAATTGGGTGTTTGTGATGAAAGATCACATGATAAAATAGAAAAAGCTTTGAAATTACAAGTTGTCTTATGATGTCTTAATATCAATGATGCTGGAATTCTTTGATGTTGATCTTGAAGATGACCTTTATGAGACTCTGAAGCCAACCAGTGAGATTAATCACTCTATGCTCAACAAAATCGGGTTGAAGAAGGCTAATGGAACTTAGGCATGTGAAGTGGAAGGATTAGATGAAGCAAGTCCAAGCGCAACAGCTAGACAAATTGATGATTCTGCTGCTGGAGATAATGCATCAGTTCCATATGTGTCTCCTATTGAATGTGGAGAACACTTGTCTCAATTTAAGCAAATGCTACTTGGAAGGTTAGACAACATCTCGGGCAACCAAATGATGCATCATGAGTATTATGCAGCTCATTTCCAGGTACTCCGTCGAGAGATTGAGCAAATTCAAGATCAGTTGGACTCAATGGGATTCATAAATGAGGAGTAGATTGCCTCTTCATAAAATTTGTTGCATAACTTCATCATTGCTTGTCGTGTTCTCATTCTATTTTTGCATTCTATTTTTTTTCCTTTGATGTTGTTTTTATTTCTCCCAAATTGATGAATTCAATGGGGGAGAATATGTGTGGTTATGGTTTGTAACTTTAACCTTTTGTGCTTATGCTTTTCCTACACTCATTGCATCTAAAACACTGGACTGTTGTACGGTGTGCTAAAACTGAACTAAACTTAGCTAGCTATATTTCTATTTTAGCCTATTGTTTTTATCTATGTACTGCACTATAGGTGTGTTTGTGTGTTTGGAAATTTGTGCTTAAAAGTTTTGCAAGCATCAAAGTATGGGGGAGATGAAAGCATGAAGCTCACAAATACAACTACCTCTCAACCACAGTATTGTCTTCATCAAATTGGAAGAGATTGTTGGAGTTGACGGAGATGTCCTTGACTTGGAGATTTGATGAAGAAAATCCTTGAACCATTAGAAGATTTGATGGAAGATTGCTTTGGTACCTTGGTTGGGGTAGTATAGAGTGTCTTTAGCTCATACTTGTATTTGTTTGTATCTTTCAATCATTTGCATGCAATGAACTCCATTTTGGTAAACTAAAAAAAGCATTTTTAAAACTGGTTTTATGAGAAAAGGTGCTAAAGAAAAAAAACAATCAACTGTTTCTGAAAAATAGTTTGCTAGTTTTGAAAAATAGTTTGTTGTTTTTATGCTAAAGGAAAAGCAACCGATTATTTTTCAAAAACAATCGATTATTTTTACTTAGCAGTGCATGTTTCACTATATAAACCTGCATGTTTTTTAACACGAAATTCATTTATAAGAATTTGAAAAACATTTCAAAGCATCACGACTCGTGTTTCTTGAAGATATCCCTTCAAGTTTGGAGAGGTTGATCAAGATTCATTAAAGATGACAATGGATTCTCATTCTTCAAGAGGATATTGCTTGCATTTGATTAGGAGATTCATCCAGCAACTAGTTCTCATCAAGGTAAGTGATTCTTTCTATATTGAGATAGATTTTTGGTTGTTATGTTGTGATCTTGAGTATTGCAATTTGAAAATCATATGTTCTTTGGTAGAACTATACTTGAATAGGGTGTTTGAGTATAGTTTGTGTTTGTAATACATTGTAATTTTGTTTGTGTTGTAAGTTTGCATCATACACTACAGAAGGGTTATGCATTTAGCAGTAGGGTGTTGCATCTTATGTGGTAGGGTTCTGCATAAGGGTAGAATCAAACTTGTAGGGTTCAAGATTGAATCTTGGTTGTGTATTAGTATGTAACTTGTTGATTTTAGTGAAATCTTCGCATAGTTGTGCAAAGGACTGGATGTAACTCTTGAGGAAGATTAAACCAGTATAAAAATCCTTTTGTGATCCATTCTCCCTTGTTGCATTTACATTCAGGAATCACTTAATCATAAATTTTGTTTTATTGATAGAAATAGCTTGTTAAAATTGAAAAACAGTCGATTGTTTTTGTGGACAACACCTACAATGCAATTTTGGCAGCACAATCAACTAGCTGAAATAGTATTTTAATCAACTACTTTTCTAGAAATCCTGTGTGAGTGATTTTGTGCATGTTTCTAGGTTAAAGACTCGGGTTTATTGATCAATTCAATATGTTTTCATTCAAGAACAAGAGGATTGTTGACTATTTTTGTGGTGCATTATGCATAACTACTTTAACTTGTTTTTGAATCTTCAATTTGTGTATTTTTAACTTGAATTATGATTTATTGGGTTCTAAACAATTTTCAATACAAATCTTTTGATAAATTAGTTCTATATTAGTTGAAAGGTTCATTTTTTGCAAAGACTTAAAATACGAAAACTGCGTTGTGAAGATTGAATCAAATATGTTTTTAAACCTTTGCTACAAAAGTTTTTAGCTTACTAATATCAGGATCTATTGTCTAGTTTTTTTGGTTTTTAACAATTTTGGTAAATCCCTTTTGATTCTTCTTTATACAAATTGTATTTTAAACGATTTATCTAGTCAATTTCTGCTCTTAATTGAAAGTTGTTCACTGGTTTATGCTTATTGCACTAAATACTGGTTTAACAATGTTTTAAGAATTTTTAGCAAACTATTTTCTAGTTTTGGCTAACTATTTTTTGTGCATATTTTTTATCATATCATTATTATTTTGTCTTGTTATTAAACTGGTTTCAAAGGAGTTTTTCAAACTTGAATTACTGGTTTTTATTACATATTGTTACTGGTTAATAATTTCAATTGGTTAAAATCGTATTTCAGCTAACTATTTTTATGCTGGAATTGTTGAAATTTTTCTAAGTGCTGGATTTCTATTTTTAAAATTGTTTTGCCACTTTAAGTAGCTATTTTACTTCACACATATAGAAATCTCTTTTGACTTGTTATTTTTTCAATTTAATTGATTATTTTTGAATATATTGCTTGGTGATCATTTCTTTCTCTCTTGATTTTGAAAAAGGAATAATTGTTCAATTCACCCCCCCCCACCCCATCTTGAACTTCGACCAACATACTTTTCAACATGTTGGAGATCTAAAAATCACTATCTTAGGATTTCCTGTGGATCTTTTTCTTATTCCACTATTCTTTTGTAAGGTTTAGTATTCACATGTCTATGAGGAGTTAAATTCTCTATTTTTGGGATTAGGATTAACCCTGCTGAACTCTTATGTAATTGTTTTGCTTTCCATAATTATGTATTTTCTTTTAATAAATTAGTATTTTGATTTTGCAATTATTGTGTTGATTAATGACTTGATAATTGATTCTTAGGATATTGAAAAATATCTTTTGTAATTAGGAATTGAATTAAAATACCAAACAAAAGCTTATATATAGGAATAAAGCAAATTTTGTTTGTTGTCTTATGACCCTTGTGGATATGGCTAGATTAATTTATATAATTCATCAAGGAATTAACATTTAATAAATAATTTTAGGTTCATTTTGAGGAGGAATTGGGGTTTGAGCATTATCAGTTGACATTAATTTCTAATAGGAAAGAAAGTAAACGTTTTTGTCCATGAGAGTGAGGATTGGTGAAGTCCAACCCTAGCATGTTCTTAATATTGATATTAAATCATTTTTTCTGCATTTCAATTGATGATAAAAGTTATAAATATTATTTTTTTTCTTCAATCAAGACCAAATTATGAAATTATTCTTGAATATGAATTTATTGTAATTGTACTTATTGTTTGTGAATTTCACAAATCCCTTGGAAAAAAATAATATATTTATTACTTGCTATATTGTGACTGGTGCACTTGTCATTACTACGAAATAGGCTAACATTCTATTTCCATATTGGGGATAACGTTTAATTCAAGTGTGGGATAATGTATGATTAGTTTTGGTTTTGCATTTGTTTATCATACTTGAAAATGGATGTCTATGCTTTCAGTTTTTTTGTGTGAGCAATCTTAAAGTCACCATTCCTTATTTTGAAATCTAAAGCATAATAGTTTTGTTCCTTACATATAAGTATAATAAGTTTTTCATGATAATTAGGTTGTGGATCATATGTGGTAGAGTATAGATTGGTGAGATTTTCAACCTAATTCCTTTCTTATGGGATTTATTAATGTTTGTAGGTATTCTAAAACTTGACTTGACTTTTTCTAATAAAGAATATTCACAAACATTATTGAGCTTATTTAAACCTTTTTTCTTTTTCAACTACTAGTGGTATTGACTCGTGTTACATTGATTCCATTTATTTACCCATTTCATATTGTTTATCCTATTCAATGCATATAAGGATAAGGTACGGAGCAAGGGGAAGAAGATCTTCATGGACTCAAGACAGGGAGCATGACCAGAAAAGACAAAGAAGAGGAAATAAAGAAACAATTCGAAGGAGTTAAAGAAAGAAAAATAATCAAAGCTTTGGAGGAAGAAATAAAGAAAATAATCATGTGTAGTTATTAGATTTAAAAGGAACTTAAGAGAAGTATGTTGGATACACTCCATGGATTGAAGATTTGATGAAGCAATCCTATGACGCTTAGGTTGGGTTAGTTTAGTGGGTCTTAAGTTGTGGTTTGCAATTGTTTTATTTCATCTTATCAATTGCATGCAAGAAGCTCCAAAATATTCAAGGTGAAAACTATTTTCGAAGTACAATTTGTGAAAAAATTTGCTACAACGATTGTTTCTGGAAATTAATCGACTATTTTGTACTCAAGTAAAATCAACCGATTGATTTCGCTTAACAGCATGAATTCAGCTATATATTCATTCACACTACAGCTTGTGAAGACAACTTTGCCATTTTCTGAACTTGGGAAACCATTCTTACATTCACTCGAGAGAAATTAGGAGAGAAAGCTTCAAGAATTGAGAGGTTATCAAGATTTGATAAAGATATACCTTGAGTCTCATTCTTGGGAGGTTTCTTGCTTGGAATTGCAAGAGTGGAGCACCCTACAGTTGAATCTCCTCACAAGGAAGCATTTTCTCACTGTCTTGAGTTGTTTTAGCTGTTGGTTTTGTGCTTATATTATTTGTAATTTAGTTTTAATCTAATCTTGTTGTTGCTTTACACTTAGATAGGGTGTTTAAGTGTAATTGGTGTTGTACTGTATTGTTGTTTCATTTTGGATTGAGTTTACCTTGTACATTGTAGTAGGGTTCTACATTTTGTGTAGTAGGGTTTTGCTCAAGGGTTAGATCAATCTTGTAGGTTTCAAGATTGAGTCTTTGTTGTGTACTTGATTGTAAACTTACGATTTTTAGCGAAACCTTTGCAAGATTTGCAGAGGAACTGGATGTACCTCTTGAGGAAGAGTGAACCAATATAAAATTATTATATAATCTCTTTGATTTTGTTTCTATTTGATTCACGTGCCATTTGAACATCAAAACTGATTTTCTGGTATAAATAGCTAATTAAAATTGTGAAATAGCCAATTATTTTTTGGGCAGCACTTAAGATTTGATTCTGGTAATAAAAACAGTCAACTGAAATTGAATTTAATCAACTATTTTTCTGAACTACTTATGAAATTGATCTTTAAGATGTTTCTAAACATCTATCATATCAATTTCTAATCAACTAAAACCATTGGAAAAGTCACTGTTTTTCTTCATCACTGTGTCAAACTGTTCAATCATTTTCTAGAAAATTTTAATCAACTGTTTTCATATTTCAACCTACTATTTTTCTGGATAGAAATCTTTTGAAAATCTTTTTCAATCTTTCTTCATCAAAAATAGTTTTGAAAGAAGTCTCTAAGGTTGATCACTATTAAATCTTGAAAAACTGTTACAGTTAAAAATTTTAGTTGATTGAATTTAATTTTCTTGCCAGTACAACAGAATTTTGTCTAAGTATTTATGTGAAAATTTCAGTCAATTGAATTGTTTTTTTAACTTGTTTTTCTATTTACTCACTACTAGAAAATTTTAATCGACTATTTTGACATTTTAATTGATTATTTTTCTGGGTGCATGTAAAAGTTGGATTTTAGCTTTCTATTTTGCGATTTTAATTGATTGTTTTGTATATATTTTGATTCTTGAGCATTGATCAATAAAAATTAATATTCTTTCCAACTGGTTTTCAAAAAGAATTAATAGTTCAATTCATCCCCTCTTGAACTTCAACCTACATATTATTTTACAATTGTTATCTAGATCAGGTTCTTGAAAATTACTCAAGTTGATCCAAAATGGTTGAAAACAAACTTCAGTTTGCAGAGGGAGCCTCAATCAATAGGTCACCTATGTTTTATGGTGTGAACTATCAATTTTGAAAACTAAGAATGAGAATTTTTATTGCATTGATTGATCGTGGTGTTTGGGATGCTGTAGTAAATGGTCCTTTTGTTCCTAAAGTTGTGATTGATGAACAATATGTTGATAAACCATGGTTTGACTAGATTGACAGTGAGAGCAAGAAAGCTCAGTATAATCGTATTGCAAAGAATACAATTACCTCATCAATTAATCTTGATTAATTTTTCAGGGTCTCACAATGTTCATCTACAGAAATGTGGGATACCTTAGAAGTCACACCTGAAGGCACAAGCAATGTGAAACGAGCAAGGAAGCATGCTTTCATACAAGAATATGGGCTATTTAGAATGAAGCCAGGAGAGACGATTGCGAACATACAAAAGAGATTCACTCATATTGTAAACCATCTCATAGGTCTGGGCAAGGTGTTTGACAAGGAAGAGTTGAACATAAAGATTCTAAAATTCTTGGACAAAAGTTGGCAGTCGAAGGTCACAGCTATTTCTGAAACCAGAAACCTCACCATCTTGACCACTGTAACTTTATTTGGAAAAGTCGAAGCATGAACTGGAAATGAACAGACTAAACGAGCAAGAGAGAGTGGTGAAAGAAAGCTGAAAGGGATAGCGCTCAAGTTTGTGGTGAAAGAAAGAGGAGAGTTATGATAGATGTTCAAGTAGCTATAGTGACTCAGAGACCTTGACACTGGTTACTAGAAAGTTTAGCAAATTTCTAAAGAAGAGAGTAAAAGAAAAGAATCAACAAAGTAAGAGGTATGCTAAAAAGGTTCATAATTCTTCTAATTTTACTTGTTTTGGGTGTGGTAAGTAGGGTCACATAAAAGTGGAGCATGCAAATTAGTCCCATAAAGATAAAGCTCCTGAGAAGAAATTTAGGAAGAGTACAAGGCAAAGAAAGACACACATTGCTTGGGAGGAAAATGGTACTTCCTCTAACTCTTCTTCAGAAAAAGAAGAAGAAGCAAACCTCTGCTTGATGGCTAAAGATGACTCTTCAGAGAGTAGAGTAAGTTCTAGCATTTCCTTGACTCATGAGAATTACAGTACTTTACTTAATGTGTTTAAAGAAACTCATGAGAAGGCTAACCGGTTGGCTCTTTCCAACAATAGACTTAAGGGACTAAATAGTTGGCTTGAAAATAAAGTAAGTCAAGCCTAATCTTGAATTGCAAGATGTTTCCAAGAACAATGCAGATGAGGAAGAAAGTAGTGAGTTGTTGTAGAGAGAAAGGAGAATTCCTCGTGACTTATCTCTGGATAACATCATTGGCCAGATAGAATAGGGAGTTTCTACTAGCCATACTCTTAACCATTTTTTTTAAATATGGCTTTTGCTTCTCATATTTAGCCTAGTTCTATACATGATGCTTTGAATGATGAAAAATGGATAGAGGCAATGCATGATGAATTGAATCAGTTCACTAAGAATAATGTATGGGTTTTGGTTTCTAAGACACCAGATATGCATGTAATTAGAACTAAGTGGATGTTAAGGAATAAACTAGATTATCAAGGCATAATAGTTAAAAACAAAGCTAGGCTGGTAGCTAAGGGGTATAACCAAGAAGAAGGCATTGATTCTAGTGAAACTTATGCTACTGTTGCTATATTAGAAGTTGGTAGATTACTACTTGCCTATGCATGTTTGAGTGGTTTTAAACTTTTTCAAATGGATGTGGAAAGTTCTTTTCTTAAGTGGTTACATAGATGAAGAAGTATATGTCTCTCAGACACCGGGCTTTGAGGATCACAGACATCTAGACCATGTATACAAACTGCAGAAAGCTTTGTTAGCTATGCAGGGGGAGTTTGAGATGTCCATGATGGGAGAATTGAATTTCTTCCCTAGTTTGCAAGTGAAGCAAGTGAAGCAAATGAAGAATGGGAGATTTTTTTGTCAATCCAAATATTGCAAAGAGCTCTTGAAGAAGTTTGAGATGGATAAATTCAAAGAGGCGACAACACCTATAGACTTTCTATAGATCAAACTAAATATAAAGGTCTTATTGGATCATTATTGTATCTAACTGCTAGTAGCCCTGATATTATGTTTAGTGTTTGCATGTGTGTCAGGTTTTAGTCAAATCCTAAGGAGTCACATTTCAATTCTGGAAGGAGGATTCTTAAATACTTGAGGGGGAACTACCAATGTGGGCTTGTGGTACCCTAGAGGAGCTCCATTGAGTTTGATAGGCTACTCAGATTCCTTTACTGGGTGCAAGCTAGATAGGAAGAACACAAGTGGAACATGTCACCCTACTTGGATCTAGCTTAATCTCATGACATAGCAAAAAACAAGCCTGTGTTGCCCTTTCAACTGTTGAAGCTAAATATATAGTTGCAGGGAGCTGTTGTGCTTAAATCTTATGGTAAAAACAACACTTAAGTGATTATGGACTTACTCTTTCTAAAATTCCTTAAAAATGTGATGATACAAGTGCTATTAATTTGACTAAAAACTTTGTGCAGCACTCACGGACCAAACATATTGAAATCTGCCACCATTTCATAAGGGATCATGTGAACGAAGGTGATTGAAAAATTCGATTTTTTGAAACCGAAAAACAGCTTGCTGATTTTTTTCACAAAACCCTTGGCAAGAGATAGATTTAACTTTCTGATAACCGAACTTGGTATTTTGGATGCTTCAAATGTCTACCATTGATTAATCCTCTATTGTTATTTGTTAAAATATTTTAATTGATTGATTTTAAAAACCAATGGGTTAAAACCCTACTGCTTACAACCTTCAGCTAATTATTTTTCAAAAATGGTAGATTGAGAAATTTGTTATTGTCATTTTTAACAGGTTGAATTTGTAAAATAGCTTATTGAAAATTAGATGCATTCAGATTAATTGATTGATTTAAAAAAAACTAGTAGAAAAACTAATTTAGAAAATTTTAACCAATTGTTTTCCGAAAACAACCGATTAATTTCACTAACAGTTTTACTAATTTGTGTTTTCTGTGCCTAATTAATTGGCTAATTTGTGAATTGAGTGTGCAAGGACTACCCAATGGTTTTTACAAGGTCTCAATGGGTTGAAACCCATGACAAAGCATTGGAACAAGCAAAGGAATCAAAATTTTGTACACCTCTACACAGACAAAACAATTTGGGCAAAAAAGCAACTCTACTGGTTTTACTAGTCAAGTTTAACAGGTTATTTTGATGGGTTGAATCTTTGATTGTGCAGGTAGCTTGTTATTTCAATGAACAACTCATTAGAAGTGTGAATAATTGTCTTGATTTTGTACTTGGGCACCTCACATGCACACTACACCGCATTTGTTTTTTAAATCAGAACTACATTTGGTTACAACACTGCACTTGCATTCTACACTTTGTGAAATCATTTTCTCCTCCTCCATTGCTTTGTCCCGAATCACTCATACCCACAGCCATGTCTTCTTCAACTCCTAACAGAATATCAAGGGCAAACACTTCAACTCCAGAGGAAGAGTGTGGCCACCTTGAAAAGTGGTTCACGAGTGAACAAATTGAAATGCTTTCTTATCTACATGAGTGTAGCAGAAAAATGATAATTGGCTCAGAGTATATCAGGGTTGATTGGTCTAAAGAGGAGCAGTTGCATGAGATTAAAAACATGGTGAACCATCAAAAGCTAAAGAAATGTCTAGCTCTTTACGGGTGCATTTATCCAGATCTTGTCAAAGTCTTTCACACAAACCTTACCTTTGATGGTGAGAAAATGTAGAGCCATGTGAAGGGTGTTGACATGGAGATCACTCCTCAAGTTTGCTTTGTTGTTGCGGGTCTTAGGTGTGAAGGTCTGAAAGTATCCAAAGGTGCAATTGAAGAGTTCAACGAAGTTGAATTCTATAGGTCATGCTTGCAAAATCCTAATGTAGAAATTAGAAGCTTTGGAGTGGGTAAACTTGCTATGAACCCATGCATTCTTCTCCTTAATCGTGTGGATTCTCACACCAAAGGGCAACAATCACACAACCTTGACAAATAGAAGATTTGATGTTGATGCACTACTTCATATATTGTGTGAAGGTGAATTGGGCCTTTTTCATGAAAGACCATATGATAAAGTTCAAAAGCGACTACCTGACTACGCGTACAAAGTCAATAATAATAATAATAATAATAATAATAATAATAATAATAATAATAATAATAATAATAATAATAATAATAATAATAATAATAATAATAATAATAATAATAAT
>Ga0123340_1005485_pt1 | contig 12056 bp, 7 predicted proteins | sample SirMexnodulemix_FD_89961 | JGI IMG/M metagenome (GOLD analysis project Ga0123340, IMG submission 89961) | Root nodule microbial communities of legume samples collected from Mexico - Siratro Mexico nodule mix | ecosystem: Host-associated > Plants > Roots > Nodule | place: Mexico: Nepantla... | reverse complement strand
TTATATGATTATAAAATGATTATATTATTATAAACGCATTATTAACTAATTAAACATGAAAAGAATAGTCAAAAATTATTTTTCTTTTTATTCACATAAGGTTGACTTGTTCAGGATTGTGATTTTAGAAATTGATAAGATGTGTTTATTATTGTGGGGTTTGAACCCAATATCTATTACGAATTTAGAATTAACTTTGATAGTTCTTGTTTCCACCAAAGATAGCCGATTTTCTATTGGAATCTAAAAAACTCGTAAGAAACTTGTCAGTTTTTTAAGATTTACTAAACAAAATGAACCATAAAATAAGAATCTAGGGTAAGTGAAAGTAATTTAACCCTGTTTTTATTTAATAAATTTTATAAATTATAATGTTCATTTTTCTTAATTAATATTTATGAGATCTAAAACAGATTCAATAAGGTTATATGTTAAAAAAAAATAGATTCGTGCAAAAAATGCCTTCATAAGTAGGTTGAAGGTTTTTGCACGTGAAGAAATTTATTGTTCGGGAAGAGAAAAATACTATAGGAACATGAATTTTGGATTTGAAAGAAATTGATGAGAGAAAAAAAAAAATCAAAGTCAAAGTTTCTCTACCAGAAGTTTATTGTTCTATTCAATTGAAAAAAAAAAGTTAATAAAAAACAATAGACGAAATAACATACATTTTGTATTCTCTTGTTGAAGCATGATTATAGTACAAAAGAAATAAAAGATAAGAATGGAGAGAGGCGGAAGAGCAACAACATGAATAAAACCCTCCAACATTTAGTTTAATAAAGATATTAATTAAATATAATTAACAATTTAAAAAAAAGTAGTGTGAAAATAGTGCATGTGTAAATTTTTGTTGTACACATAATAGTCTTTTACCAATAAAAATATTTTAAAATAGTTATTAATTAATATAATTCAATAGTGGATTAGTTATTATATTACCAATGTAATGAGATAAATAATTAATTTTGGTTTTTAATATAAAGATTTAAAAATTGGTACTATTATTATTAAAATATGTAACGAAGTGAAATGTGTATATTTAAAAAGTATTGTTTATTAAAAATTAAATCGTACATATGATGTGTGTGTGGGGGTTTAGAAATGCTCTCTAAGAAAGAGGCCTAGTTTGAGGCAGATCAAACCAGAGAAAAATGACCTTTGCTTCCTGCACCCCTTTGATTAGTATCTACACCACATACTATTAAAATATTCTCTTTGGCTACACCACTGCTACACTGCTATCATTACAGCCATGACTCCACTATGTCTTTTTGTGATAAAAATATCATTCTAAAGATTTTATTATGAAAAATATTTGATATGTTTTGAAAAAATTATTTTAAAATATTTTCATAAATCATTCACAAGTCACTATTAAAATATACATAAAAAATAGAATGATCATTTTGAAAATTACAAGGATGAAAATAGTACTTATGGTTAAAGGATGACAAAGGTAAAAAAATTTTGCATGTGGGATATCAACTAATCTAGGTTTTTATTTATTTTTACACTGATATTTGTTTTTTTAAAATTTGGTTATACATGTAATAATAAGAAAGAGTCCCAAATTTCAATGACACAGCAATAATGATTAAAATCACCTTTTTCAGAATTGTTTTTTTTTATATATTTATTTAACAAGCTGTACAAATATGAAGGAGGAATTGTTTAAGACTTTTTTATTCTTAAGAGTTGAATATTTGTTAGAAAGTTTGCAATAATTTACCCATTTTGCTCAACCAACTGTAATAGATCCTGAACCTTTTTTTCATCCCTTTAGAAGACATCCTACATTAATGATGCTTTATTTAAATTTTGTTAGTTCATGTTATCTAATTTCTGTATAGGATGAGCATGATTAGCTTAACCAATTAGCACGGTTAACACTAATTAGCTGGGTATTGATTGTTGTCTCTAATAACCTTGGGTTGGTGAATTGTTTTTTAATCATTTATTTGTTTTGCAAACGTCTCAATTGTAGAATCTCATTCATATACTTTTTCCAACTTCTTTTAAATTTTGCATAAATTCATTTTATCATTTATTTTTTTCACTTTTATAAAAAAGTTCATCCAACTAAATTTTTAAAGTTGCTACACTTGTCTGAAGATGTATCCTAACATTGTTGATGTTTTGTGTTTACTGAAATTTTGAGTCTTTTTTTTTAATCACTTTCAAATTACTGAATGTAGACATTTCAATAATTAAGATGACATATTTGGTTACAACGTTTAGTATTTTAATAAAAAAAATTTCAAAGTTGAGGTTAGTAAAATAAAACTTTAGACACAAGATTAGTTGTAATTAAGAAGGACAAAACTTATATGCATCTCCTTAGATGTTGTTGGCTACTATTCAATTAGAATTAGAGTTATACACTTAAGTAATCTATATGTTAACATTCAATGTAAATTTTTATTAGCAAAATTGTTATTAAGATAAAACATCGGTTTTAACTATAAATCTATACCAGGAAAAGATGAAACATTAATTTGCAGGAGTTGACCTAGCTTCTACTCATGATGAACCAGTATCTGTCTACTTTCAACATTTTTTTTTTCTTTTGGAAAAGAGGTACAAAGGAGAAGAATTTACATATAGATTCAATCAATAAATCACTTTATGAAATTTTGTTAACCCTGGTGTACTAGTACTAGAACAATGCAAAAACATATAAAACTATGAATCAATCTCGCCTTGTTGCTAATGGAACAACTTCTGCAAGAGGTGTTGAGAGAGGTGTAGGGATAGGGGAAGTTCTGCAGAGAGGACAAGTTGGATGCAGCCTCAACCAAGGGTCTATGCACTTCAGGTGAAAGACATGTTCACAATCTGGCAACACCCTTAACACATCAGAACCTTTGTAATCTCCCAGACATATGGAACATGTTGCTGTTGAATCAGATTTCCTCAGCTTGGCCTCAGAATACAGCATCTTGGGGTAGTTCATGATGGTGGCTTCATCCAGACCAACATCAACAATTGTGTGCTGTGGCTCAAGGAATTGTGGGCCAGTACTAGTTCTTCTTCTCCTTGGAGCACTTGGCACCTGTGACCTGGTGCAGAAGTAGGAGGTGAGAGTGATGGTTGTGATGAGCAGAAGAATCCCTATTGAAATTCCTACTCCCATGCCAAAGCTGCTTATGCTGCTGGAGCCAAGGTACCCAGATGAATCAGTGGTGCTGTTCATCTTGTTGGTGATGATGGTGGCAACAAAAAAAGTGCTTGCTAGAAGATGGTCTTGGATTCAAAAGGGTTAACAAAAGTGTTTGTGTTAGCCATGGAAATGGATGAGATCGACATGCAATGAACAAGTGTTGGAGATTCGGGTTCTGCAAGGTTTCATGTTGCAAAAAGTCAACGGAAAATGAGAGAGTTAGAAGGTTAAGAAATTAAGGTTGCGTTTGAATCAAGGAAAGACATGTATTTAGGAATAAGTAAAGAAAACAAACGAGGCATTGCATGTGACTACATTCCACTTTCTCAACGTTAGATTATGTTTACATGTTCTGTGGTTTGTGCAGGTCAATGATCCTTGATGTCAATATTTCCATGTATCTACCATTGATTTGAGTTCACAATGCTTTCTTTCAAAGATCATTATATTACAAAACCTTATCTGTCAGTGGTCAATGCTTGAGAATGGCCACGTTCCATGCATTAGTGGGAAAGTTGTGAATCAAGTTTTATTATTTTTTTTTTCAATCATAAATGTTATGCTTATATTGTTATTTTTTTGAATTTAACCCTATATGAAATTTATTTCATTATTTTAATTCATATAATTATTCTAGTATAGTTTTGTAATTAAAAAGTATTTTTCTGGGTTCACCTGTTTAGTTAAAGCCATCACCAACCACATTAATACCGTAATCTTTTTTATTTAATAATAGAATCCTTAAGTTTAGAAAAGTCAAACTGCAAATTATTAATAAATTACAAATTGCGTATGGATCAGCCCTTGTATTTTTAATTAAAAGTATGAAATATATTAATAATTGGATCCGACTCTTGTGAGGTTTTGAGATGATTAGATGTACAAGTTAAAAAAAATAATAATTGTACAACTATAACCCTTGATGATTAAAAAAACATGAGATGTTTTGATAATTTTGTAATTGAACTCATATCTGTGTTGATCGCAGTTTTAAACGTTAACATTGGTTTATTATAATAATATAACAAAATTGACAAACTTTCACTATCTAAATTACACTCGCACTGATTTAATCTTTATATCCTAAAAATTCTTAAAAAATATATAATATTTTGACATTTATAATTTTTTTATCAATAATAATAAATATAATAAATAAAAACATTTTAAGAATATTTTAATCCTTATACAAAATAATTGTCCTTCCCTTTATCAAAACATTAATATGACATTTATACTCTTCATCAGATCGTTTTCATTAATATAAAATCATAATATTATGTATACATATTTTCTTAAAGTTTTTATTTTTCTAGTTGTCAGCTAAACTAAAAAATAAAAACTTTTTTCTATTATTTTTTTTTTAAATCTAAGAGGTGACAGCCTTAACTTAATTTGAATAACTTATATATAATAATTCTATGTATGAAAATGCATTAGATAGACACATGAGGTGACAACTATTCCTTAAAAAAGAAAAAATCCTTGGTAGGACTAAGTGTCATAACATCAAGAATTTCAAAAAATAAAAATAAAAATTATAGGATAAAAAATATAGACGCGTATAATAATATTTAAATAGAGTGGTTAAGTATAATTTATTTTAAAGCATGATTGCATAAACAACTGGCTTGGCACATGTGAAGTGGCCAATGATTTTATATATATAAACCAAAATGGGTTTATGAAAAAACATGAAACCAAAAGCACAGGGCGTGTTTGTTTATTTTAGTGTTGAATCTTCTATTAAAATTAAAAAAATTCATTTCATGTATTAACATGTTTTGTTATAATTATTTTTAAAACTATTAGAGTTTTAGGATTTCCAGAAACAGACAAATGGTAATACACTTGTTTTCATTTTAATTTTTACTTTTTTTTGAATTCAATGTCAAAATTTTGCTGTTCTTGGATTGAGTGTTGGGCTTTCTCTCTGACTTTTGATTTCAGTAGCTGCCTTTGACCCTCTCCTTCTCCTTGTTATACTTATTTGTTTGGTAGTATTATTTGTGCCCATGTCTTTAGTTTAGACATGACAACTATATATAATTTTAAATAACCAATTTACAATATTTTTTTTTATAATTTAATTTATATTTTAATTAAATATCTTAATTTAATATTTTATTATTAAAAGAAGTTATAATATGTTTGTATACTGAAAAGCTGATTATCAAAATTCTTTTTTTTTCCCTACAAGTTCACTGGCTTGGATAAAATATAAATGTGCAACTTGGGATAAGAAAGTCAAATACAAAGCGTATGTTCTATATAAAGATTATTATAGTTTTATTTGTTATAGTAAATGTATGGTTGAATATGGTACACCATATTGTAAATTAAATTAGCTTAAAAGTAGCCTGAGAATCTAAACTCACTGGCTCCGGATTTGACTAGTTAAAAATAAGTTAATATGAACTGATTTACATAAGATTTGTAGTTAATAAGTTTGGTCCCACTTATTAATCAGTTCAGTTTGTGTGTTGATTCACATAAGTTTAAAATAAAATAAAAAACTCACAAAGTTTACTGTAATTTTTGATATCAAATTTAAGTATCTTAAAAAAAGTAAAAAATTATTAAAAGCAGAACAATTACAAAAGAAAACTTAAAAAATAATAATTTATTATTTATTACATATAAATCAAGAAACAAACAATAAAATAAATATTAGAATGGACTGTAAAATAAAATTTATATTTATATTCATAAATATATGATATTTATAAAATAATTAATAAAATTATTCAGTATAAAAAAAATAAATATAAAGAGACAGGTTAACAAGCTTAAATATTATCTCTGTCTTATATTTCTTTTATAGCAAATTACGCACTAGCTCAATAGATCTTATATTCTCCGTCTTATATTTTTTTATAACAAATTACATATTGACTCAATATATATTATAAAATATTATATTTAGATAGTAACTTAATGTAAATTAATTTGAAATAAAATTTTTATATAAAATTCATTATTCAATGAAAAAATTTATTTACTAAAAAAATCAAGGAAAAAATATTGAGAGATATCAAATATAACGAGACATGAATTAACATCACTCCCAATCTAAATAATATTAAAAAAATAAATTTATATATCTTTTTTACTTAATTTTTTTAATTCTACTCAATATAAAATTTATAGACTTATACTTAAATACTTAACATATATCTTTTTATTTTCTTCTACTTATTAGATTTTAAATTCAAGTGTTATTAATATTTGTTTATTAGCAAATATGTTTACAAATTTTAATTTCCGACAACAATATTTTTGTTTCTTTGCCTAATAATACCAAAGTTCCTCCCACTAATATCTTATATTCAATTACTAATTCCTCATTTACTATGATGTTTATTTTTTATTTTTAATATATTATTTTTATGAGTTCCGTATTCAGATATCTTTATTTTATTCTTTTTACTAAATCTTTTGTGATTAAGGATAAAATGACTTCAATGAAGATTCATAAAGATAAAGTTCATAGTGTGACATGTATATTTTACTTGCCATAAAAAAATTATGATTACATTGTATAATCCTTACCTAATTATATTGCAATTTGTCTTTGTTTCTTTTTAGATATGACATAATAACCTTCGCGATTTGTCTAGATATTCCTTTTTAATTTTTAATAATAAATACAATCTATATTGTTCAAAAATTTCTTATTTTTCCTAGTTATATTTTTCTATTACCTAAACAAAATTGGCTTGCTTTTTTTTTTTTTCTTATGATTTTTTTCTACAAATCCTTTTGATTTGGTGCACATTGATACTTTCGTAAGCCTACACATTTGTGTTCAAGATACCTTTTACTTTGGTGCATGATCCTACTCGGTGTACTTGCTGTTTTTCATGGAAAGCAAACTCCCAACAACCAAGACCATTACAAATTTCTTCAAGTTTATTAAGACTCAATTTTCTCCTAGTTAAGTGTATCATGTTCAACTATGCTAATGAAATTCTTCTTTTTGATTGTTTTAAAATCTATAAGAGATGCACTCCAACTCTCTTATGTTAAGAAACAAACCTCATAATGTTCTTCTTGATATGGTTAGATCTTTATTATTTTATTCAAAATTTATTACATATACGGGAGAATGAATTTTCACTTGAAAACTCGAAAGTAATTAACTATTTGTTTCACACTACTCCACACCTCTTTCTAAGTTTTGTTCTTCACAGTCATAAAAGGTCATCTATTTAGGATATGCATACTCCATTTAATAGTTTTTGGCGAAAACATTTTAGGAACTTGAAGGGATGTGTGTTTCTCAAAAGAGGGAGTATAAATAGAAAGAGCCTAGTTAAAAACGTTATGAAATGATACGATTGGACACGGGCTTAAAAATCTGATCCTCCTCAGCCAGCCCGATGGCACTGCGGGTCCAGCTCAATGACAGCAAGTTTGTTTAATGTTTATCTATTAAAACACTCTATATATTAATTAATTATTAAAATTTTAGCCAATATAATTAAAGTTTATCTTATTTTGGTTCTGTAATTCGACTTGATAATTTTCTCACATTATTTAATTATTTTTAAAGAACTTGTTCACACTTTTTTACAACATGGGTTATCTATGTTTTTAAAATAAAGAAAAAAAATATAAAAAATTAGTAAATTTGAAACACGAGGATGAAATATATAATAAATTAAAAAAAAAATTAAAGATTAGACTATTGTACTCTGTATGAATAAAAAGTATATTTAAACCTGATTATTATTTAAAAAGTAGATTGGGTGTAAGACTCTGAGAGTGTTCCAAGGGAACGTTCAGAAGTCGTTTCACACCAACGAAGTCGTTTGAAGGAAACGAAGTCGTTTAACATGTAAACGACATTAGTTCTTCAACCGGATGAACAGCTGAAGTTATCGCGAGAAAACCGAAATTCGCACTTTACCAGGGGAAACCTTCCAAAATATTCTTCCATGGAGGTTATCAGAGGACTAGTGTCGGCGATCGTGGTGGCGGTGCTCATGGCGGCGTTGCCGGCGGACGCCGGAGACAACAACCGAGTATTCTCTCCATGCAGCGACACGCGAGTGCAGAGATCCGACGGATTCACGTTCGGAATCGTGTTCGCGCCGAAGGACAAGTTCTTCTACAACAACAACAACAGCGTTCAGTTGTCTCCGTGTGATACGAGACTCTCACTCTCCAATTCGAATTATCAGATCTCCGTGTTCAGACCCAAGGTCGACGAGATCTCGCTCCTCACCGTTAACTCCTCATCATTCACCGCGGTTCGTTCTCGGTTTCTATGTTTTGTTTTCTCAGTTTGGATTTTAGAGATTGGTATAGTTTCTGTTCTTGGTAATCGAAGTAACTGAAGACAATTTCTTTTGTTAATTCATAATTTGGTTGGTTTGTGTTTTATTTTTTTGAATTCTTGTTTGTTACTCCAAAATTTAGCACTGAACTACGATCATTTGTTTAGACATGCCAATTGACTAGAAAGTATTGACGAAACCCTAATTTTCGCTGGACTTGTGGACTTTGGTTACAATGTAATTCCTATAGTGCTTTACTAATACTTAGGGAAGCCTTCGTGCATGTGAATAGAAATCTTTTATTTTGGGTGAGATGTTTTGTTTATGCCTAAATTCAAGCTATGCTTGTTTGAGTAACTGGAAAATGTGGAGTTGGGGGATTTGGAAGGAATCTTATTTCTCCTGTAGAACATAAAAATATGGACGGTTTAAAGTGGAGTGCAACTCATACAGAATACGAATTTGGGCCACTCCAATGGTATGAAAGAGAGTTTAATTTGTTTTTTCTTGAAACATGAGATCGAAACCTTTGTGTCGCTCCATTTTAAATTCTCTTATTATTTTGCACTTTCGGATTTTCCTTATAATGAACCTTTGTGCCTCCGTTTTATAACAAAATTCAAATTTGTTTGGCGCCCTAATTGAGCCTGATTAGTTCCTGTTCTGTCAAAAATGAATGAGGCTACAAGCTTGAGCAAGGTCACTGACCAGTCCAAATTGATTGACGATTTGACTGGACTGATTGTTTAGTCATACGAACTTATTGATTCAGGCTTAGACTTTAGAGTGGCCAAAACGCATGATACCTTTAAAAACACTTCAACATTCAAGTAATAATCCATGAAACACCAAGCCAACTCTGACACAAACATTGAACATGATACTGACACAGATACGGGACATGACTAATGTCAAAGGTACTTCAACATTCAAGACACCAATAATAATTCTCTGCAGTAACTAGATGTAGTTGATGTATAGTATACCTGTCACGATGTTGGTAGTATTTATAGGTGTTAGCTCTAGGCGAGAAACCTTATAGCAAAGGGTCCAAGGTCCCTTATGGCAATCATACGCTACCTCAGCATGTATGGGCAATAAACTAAGGCCCCATTTTTTACTATAGTCAGAATATCCTGGAGTTGTTTGGGCTTCATGCAGATTGATATGGATTGGGCTTAAGCGAATGAAAGGCCAGCTTGTAACAGTTCCTAACCCTTGACCTGTGTGGATTGATTTCATTATCAGTGTGGTTAACCTTTTGTTTTTTGTATCTGTTGATTGATTTGATCATCAGTTTGGTTAGCTTTTGTTTTTTTGTCTCTGTAGATTAATTTGTTTTTTTATTTTTTTTTTATTTTTATTGTTTTGGGTCTGTTAATTGTTTTCCTTGTGCAGGACTCGTATGGCTATATGGTTGCATTTGCTGGCAGGAGATATGCAGCAAGGTCTCCTCCCGCTTTTGTTGCAAATGGCACATATACTGTTACCAGTTTTACTCTTGTAAGGAGAGGTTTTTCTTTTGAAAGTATTATTTTGATATTTGTGGTCATAATCATAATCCATACCAAGAACCAACTAAACCTGGCTCTGCAGGTCCTTGAGTTTCAGAAGGGCAGGCTGCAAAATTTATACTGGAAAAGAGATGGGTGTGCTAAATGCTCGGGTAATTCAAAAGCTGTATGTCTCAACAATCAGGATTGTGCACTACAAACATCCAGTTGCAAGAGCCATGGAGGAACTGTGGATTGCAGCATAGGTATACAATTGGCATTCTCTGGCACAGATAAGCACCTTTCAGTTCTCAATTCTTGGTATGAAGTGAAAAACCTTCGTCAATATTCACTGTATGGCCTTTATTCAAATCTGAGAGATTCCCTCACTAGCCAGTATGATAAGTTTTTCTAATTCCCTTTAGTTCTTTTGTTAATTTTGTCTTGTGCCATTCTGTTGTAATTTGCTCTTGTTATTACGTTATTCACATCCCAACCCTTCTCTTATCAATATATTTGTGAGAACCCAGAATGATGGCGTGTATATTGTATACCAAAGTTATTTTTATTATGCTGGAAGGAGTACAAAACATATGAATTTGTCGTTGACTGAAGTGAACTGTGTTGGACTTGGAGATGCCATATAGTATGATTGAAGAATGTAGTCTGTACAAACTTCGACCAAACAAGCATGAAAAAACCTTCTAGTTCCACATGAATTATTGAGCAATGCATGTTTTGCATCTAATATTGGGAGAAGGTAGGATTGAATTAGGAAATAAAGCAATATTATTGTTTTTAAGAATTTAACATGTATCAATCATCATATATTATTAAGCTGAAATTTGAGTAATGACTGGTGTGTGAGATGTGCGATAAACTGATACATGTTCATCATTTAGCTAGTAGGCAGTTCACATATATTATTCTGAGGTGCAGTTAGCTGTTGCCTATTGCCATGGATGATGGGATTTTTAGCAACTTTAGATCTGAAAGTATCTCCTATGTATGCAGTTTTGACCTTTAATGTATTCACTAAATAATTTTGGATATTAATATTACCTACAAATATTCATAGTAATGATTATATGTACTATACTATTCATGTCATTTCAAACCATTTCACCATTTAAAACATTGCAACAACAATATCCTCATATTTAAAACGCAACTTATAAAAATATTGTTTATTTTTTACCTCAACTTTTTCTAAACCTTATTTTGTCTCAATCTATTGTTCTTACTATTGTTTATTCTATCTCTTTTATACATGTCTAAATCATCATAATTTTTTTTTTTGTTTGTTGATGGATGCATTATTTAAATGTTAAATTTTAAATTAAAAATTTAATACTTGTCTGTTATTGTAACTTTATTATAAGTCATATATGTTTCCTCTCCCTCTGTTAAGTGTAGTTTTTCAGTTTTCAATGAGAGTGTTCTCTTCTTTCTGTGCCATCTTGCTTATATTACAAGGTATATTTCTGTAGCCCAATTGTTGTTCTAATTTTTATTTTACATATTTCTAAATTATTTTAAACAATAATATATAATTGTTACAAATGTATCATATTTTATTTACTGTGATCAAAATTACTTGTAATTGAAAATTAATTATACCAAATTATACGTTATATATAAATAAACTTATTAATAATTATAATTTTCTTATATTTATGTAATATATGTACTGTGTGTATATTATAGGTTAAATTATACTTACTGGTTTTTATCTGTTCACTTGTTTTCAGTTTAATTTTTTTCTTTTAAAATATTTAATTTAGTCCTTTCTATTTTAAAAATAAATCAAAATGGTCCTTCTATCAATTTAGATTTAATTCCTTTTATCAATTTAGACTTATTACTTTAATAATTTAGCCGTATTGACTATTTAAAACCACCCAAAAACTTTTTTTTAATATTTAACTTCTCATACAAGCAGTTTTTAATCATCGATAACATTAAAAATTAATAAAAATCACATTTCTGGTGATGGTGGTATCAGAGCCTAACTGATAGCCAGAAAAATGTGTCTCAATCCAAAAGTCCGGGTGCATTATGTTTGTATTTATGATGAGTAAGTAGAGAGGGAGAGAGTAACGTTCAAACATGGATTAC
>Ga0123340_1005483_pt1 | contig 12059 bp, 5 predicted proteins | sample SirMexnodulemix_FD_89961 | JGI IMG/M metagenome (GOLD analysis project Ga0123340, IMG submission 89961) | Root nodule microbial communities of legume samples collected from Mexico - Siratro Mexico nodule mix | ecosystem: Host-associated > Plants > Roots > Nodule | place: Mexico: Nepantla... | reverse complement strand
TTGGGGAGCACAGACTCTTGGCTTGACCAACCCAATTCCTAGTAAATAGCACAAGAGACTATATTTAATATTCAATATAGCAATCAAAAATAATTTTAAGACTGATATGACCAATAATAACCTTAATCTGTGCCAAATCGGACCTTCTTTGCTCTAGGCATGTGAAGATTATGGAACTTTCTCATCTTTGATGCTACCAAAGCAGATATTCTGGGGTCACGGAGATGAACGGCTGAGAGAGCCTAAACCAAGGAAGAAAAAACAAAACAGGTTATACACAATGATTATACTAGGAACATAAATAACAATGCATGTATAACTCATCAGCTTGACTCGTGCACTGATGAGTTGTAGGCAGAGCTATAAACATGAATTGGAATAGTGTATTGTAAATTAATTTCACAATTTTATCTTTTGAAATGTGATAAAAAATAAAATAATTTAAAAATAGATAATGAAAAATATATTATTAAATTATTAAATTTTTTTCTTACAAATGAACATAATTTATTGTCGAGATGGACAATTTCTTCTATTGTGTCCATCATTCCTATAATAAGAATATTTTTTTGGTTTGTTGATTGGTTGATCCATTTCATTATGAATATGTGTACCACCTGCTATCATAGATGCTACCTTGGTACCTCACTCAACAAACCATGAATTCCTTCTTTTAAAGGTTGTTTTAATAAGAGCCCAAATGGGTAAGGATCGTACTCCCTTCAAGATGGAATTCATGCATTCATCCAGATGAGTTGTCATATGGCCATATCGTTTACCTCCGTTATAAGCTTGAGTCCACTTTTCTAGTGGTATGCGATCTATCCACGAACAAGCCTAGTGGAATTTTGCTCACAATACAGATAACTTGGCTTGAAGTTTGGGTTGTTTCATTTCATAACCTAGCACATAATTTGATACTTAAATTACAAAAATCAGTAAACTTATATAATATTTGTATAAAAAAAGAAGTTAAGGAATATACATACCCTTGTTAGTTGTCTTTTAATCTCCACATTTTTAAGCTTCTTATCAAAGTTTGATGCAATGTGTCGGATGCAAAACACTGATTACAACCCATATGCTTCTTAACTAACCTCTAGAGATTGTAATGTTGATAGTATGGCTAAGCCTCTATCAGTTATGGGGCAAACATTTGGTTAGGGTGTGACATATGCACTCAATAATTGAAAGAATCATATCATAACCTCCTTTGTTTCTCCTTTAACAATTGTGAAAGCTAATGGAAATACATTTGGTTAGGGTGTGACATGTGCACGCAATAATTGAAAGAACCATATCATGGCCTCATTTATTTCTCCTTCAACAATTGCGAAAGCCAATGGAAATAATTGTGGTTCCTATCTTGACTAATTGCAGTTAACAAAGTTCCATGATATTTGCCAGTTAAAAAGGTTCCATCCACTTGGACAATGGGCTTGCAATAATTAAACCCGTCATACAAGGTTTAAAAGCCCAGAAAGACACGCTCTAATATGTGACAAGAGTTGTCTTCTACACCGTCAACAACAACCGGTTGAGTAACGTATTATACAATTATTCTCGGAAGACTTTCTTGTAAAGCTTGCAACCATCTGGGAAGATAATTATATGAGTCTTCCTAGTCCCCAAATTCCATGGTAAGAGCCTTTTGCTTTGCTATTCAGGATTTTCTGTATGTGACACTATAACCATACCGGTTTTTTATTTCTGCAATGAAACTTTTTACTAGGATCAAGGTATTTGTCCTTACGAAATTGACCACGATTGATGCAATTTGGTGTGAATTGAGGTTCACATAATCTTGTGACATTACAATTGATAGACAAGTGTGAGCCGCTTTAATTAGTTTGATCTTCCATTGGTCTCTACTTTTAGAGTAGGATGCTTGAAATCGCCATTGACAACCGTTGTTATAGTCAATGCATCTGACGACATATCTATCTATCTTTGATTTGAGAACCTCGAATTTGTACCGTTGCTAAATGTAGAACTGTTTGAATGCAAATACCATTGAGGCTTTGGAACTGAAACACATGTGCTCATCAAGCTCATATTCCATATTCGTTGTTGTTGTGGTATTGGACTGATATGAATGAATTGTGTTTGCAGGTGCATCATGTTCCATGTCCATGACATCAGGATATTGATCTTCTGATCTAGAATCATTTATCATGTCTCGGATAATTGGTTCTTCCTTAGGCATTGTAGAACTGTAAACACCGTGAAAATGATCCATAGAAATTGTGATTCCAAAAGTATTTGGGTAAGGATAGTTTGATATCGAATGGGAGGAACAAAATAATATATGAAGTGAAGTGAAAGAGCACACTGATTTTGTTCATGCATTTATGTATAATATATATTTCGCGTAAGGTAAAAAATTAAAAAAATAAATTAAAATGTACAGAAGTCGTGCCACGTGGACATACCTCCTTCGTCCAGATTTACGCAGAACTTTTGTGTAAATCTGGATGACGGAGTCGTGTCCACGTGGCACAACTTTTGTGCAATTCTGGATGAAGGAGTCATGTCCATGTGGCACGACTTTTAAAGAATCCAAATTTCCTTCCCTCTTTCCTTCATGCAGTCGTGGGTCCCCATTCACAGAATGCTTGGCTCCCATTCACAAAAAGCATGATTGAACGAGAATTCGTATAGAAAGCTTGCCTCTCATTCATAATATGGGTGATTGAACGAGAATCTCACGCGTGCCTAATTTGCAGGTTCATTTTTTAAAAGCTTTTGTTTTTGCACTGTTACGTAGAGTGGTAGGCAGTGCAAAAGCATGTCTTTGAACTGTTCTCCCTCAATTACGAATCCAGTTTTGGTACACTTATTGCAATGATACAATTTGGTCTTATTAGCGCATTATTTGAGTTCAAACTTTAGTACATGTATTTTTTTATTCAATTCAAATGTAAAGCTCTTTTATTTAAGTCACTCATGGATTCTCCTTCTTTTCACACTTCTCATTCACAGTTCTAGTGTTGTGCACACTTTACTTCAAGGTTCACTTCTTAAGAGAATCTTGAAGCTTTGTCTAGCACCAGTCAGTAGTTCAAGGTACATCTGTGATTGATATTCATCATCTCTGAGGTAAGGTTAAAGTTTTTCAAAAAAATGTATCTGAGTAGGTTACTGTAAGATTTTATTATGTCTGTTGAATATGAATGCGCTTAATTTGTTAGAGATAAATGTTGACACTATAAATATTTCATTTGTACTCGTTTTGTTATTTTCGTTGCCACTTTCTACTGTAGATGAAAAGGTGTAGAGGAATGATTTCATACGATTGTTCCTTTCAATGGTTAGAAACTGATTTTGTCCCATATTTAAATCAAAAGAATAATTAGTCGTTTTTCAGTTTTTTGTAATATGTTTAGTTTTTTCTTCTTTTTTTTATATTTGAATAATTTGTTTCACTGTATTTGAAAATTTGTTATTATTAAAAGAAGTAATTTTGTTATTTCCTTGCCTCTACTTAGTTTTCAGTCTTTGTTTTCCTCCTTTACTCGCTTATGTCATTTTTTTCAATTAAAGTAGTGATCTTCTAATACGTACTAAATACTTATCCAATTATACTTGCCCAAAGCTCTTTGCAACCAAACACATTGTTTATATAACCAGTAACAAAGTTTTTTTGTGCCGAAGATCCGTAAGAATTGGACATCCAAAGATATTATTTAACATTTTGTATTGGTTCAATATTTGAATATTGCTATTTCCTTACTAGGAGAAACCACACCAACTCAATTTTGTTGTTTCTGATGTCCACCCTACCCAAATTTTTCACATCAAGTTAGAATTGTATTCAGATGTATTTTGTGAAAATTCAATTATTTAATTGTGTTTATATGTTGCCTTTATTTAATTTGTTTTCTTTCTGTTCGTATATTTTGAAAAAGAAAACGTATATAATGATTTCAAAATTTTACTTATGTTAATAAACATAAATAACAACTTTATTGTTTTTTAATATAATATATTGAAAAAGAAACAGTAAATGATGCAAGAAAGAGCATTCACTCTACCAACATTACTTAATTTTATTAATTTACAATTTAATTAGTTGAATTTATAATTTATATTGTATATTTTTTTTAATTCATTTCACTATTATCATTTAATCCAAATGGATCGCAATACACCAATTGGGCTTTATCCCCTTTTTAATGGATGCATCCCTGTTTATTAGTTGCATCTCCTCTTTAATGTATGTACCCCTGATTTACTAGTCGAATCCCTATTTAATGCATGCATCCCCATGCACTCCCGGTTTATCACTTGTACCTCCTCATGCACCTCATTTCTACTACTTGCACCCCCTATTTAATATATGCACCCCGATTTACTACTTGTACTCTCTCTTTAATGCATGCACCCCTATTTAATATGCACCCAGTTTACTATTTGTATCTCCTATTTAATGTATGCACCCCCTTTTGACTACTTGCATCCCTATTTAATGCATGCACCCTTGTTTACTACTTGCATCCCCTGTTTAATATATGCACCCCAGTTTACTGCTTTTACCCCCTCCTTAATGCATGTACTCTTTGTTTACTAGTTAGACCCCTATTTAATATATGCACCCCTGCTTTACTACTTGCACCCCCTCTTGAACACATGCACCCCTTTGACTAGTTTCTCCCATCTTGAGGTTTGTATAGCAATGACATATAATCAACGTTTTCCAGCTGACATGTCTCTATTACGGCTTCAACAAAACAATTTGGGAAGGTAACGAAAGATTACTTCGCCCTCGACAACATGCAATTTATTGCGTGAAGCACAAGGATAGACTTGATGACTGCAAAAACTTAATTCATCATGTTGGATTTGGGTAGTTCCTCACACTAACCCATATAGAGATCACTTGATCACTGCCTTAGTTGAGAGGTGGAGAATAGAAACACACACATTGCATCTACCACTTGGAGAGACAATAATTACACTAGAAGATATGGCAGTCCACCTTTTATGCGACCACCTTTTAGGTTCGATGCCACTTGAAACGATATACAAGGAAAATAGCATAAAATTATCTTGGCTTAATAGTGAATTTCAAGACCTTGCATATGATGTTGATAGTTTTATGGTAGCACAACATGCACGAGAGCACATCTTGACGTTAATCAGAAGTTTATTAGTTCTAGATACATCAGGGAGCAGAGTCCATCAAATGTATCCTTTACTTTTGAGTGACCTAAACAACGTCTCAAATTGTAGTTGGGGGTCAGGTGTTTTGGCATGCCTCTATTGTGCTCATGACCATGGAGTTAATTTTAATCAGGGGAATATTGGTGGATGCATGCTACTTCTGTTAGTACTCTCACAAGACTATGTATTTGATGAAGTCAAGCAAGCCAAAGCAAGCAAGCAATTGGAAGTGTGTCCTAGGCTTTGTATTAGAGTGAGTGAGTGTGATTGGTGGTGAAAGAGAACCTATGCACAACTGAAGAGAAATTCACTAGCACATGGTCTAAAATGATTAAAACTAACCACAAAGCATAACCTGAGCTTTTAATATTAAATTTTTTTGAAATAGAGCATTGGATGAAAATAAATTGATTTCAGATGTATGTGAAATCAAGTTTATTGAATCTGAGAAACAATTAGCAGACTTTTTCACTAAACCACTTGCTGAAGACAGATTTAATTACTTGAGAACTGATTTAAGGATATTGGATATCTCAAACATAGCATAACACATGAACTGCATAACATTCTGCTCACTGTCACAAAAATAAATAGATTTGTACGAGTTAGAATCGATTTATTTTACCTCTAGAGTAGTTTTCTTGAATTTAAGTTTTTTCTGTTTTGATTCTAATGTTGTGTTTAATGTGTTCTGAGTAATAACTGGGTCAAGGAGATTCGTGGAATAAAATTGATTCCTTTGAACCACATTGAAGTGAAGAGACTTAAGCATGCTAATGACATTGAATGAAGCCTAACCTCCCAACTACTGACTTTTGACCACATTGAGCCACTCAATGCCACTTGTCTTCACTTAATTGGGAGTAAAAAAGGTGAACTTCTGAAAAGCAAAATAGAGTGTAAGTATTATGCCATTTCCCAATATGGTGTAGTCTTGTCCCAAAGGAATATCAAGGTATAACACTCCAACTCAAATTATCCAATGGGTGAAAATAAAAATGCTTGTGAATGTGTGTTGTTTGCTTATATATGTCATACCTTGAGCATCCATTATGCATAATATTGCAAGCCAAAAAAACTACTGTAGAACCTCTCTTCACTCACGCAAAAAATAAAAAATAAAAAAATCAGCTTCCATGGCTTCCTCAAGTAATCTGAGAAAGAAGGTTAAGGAAACTACAAGTGCAGGGAGACATATAGACACAAGAGGCCATCTAAGGCCTGGTTTGCTAGTATGCATGGTGCTGAAACAACTGAAAGTATCAACAAGTATTTGATTGAAATCAACAGAAAAGTGGTTAACACTCCCAAGCATGTGAGTCTTGATTGGTTAAAATCAGAAGAGCTGCTGGAGGTGAGTAAAATGTTGAAATTCCAGGAGCTGAAGAAGTTTCTTGGGTTGTCTAGTAACATTTATCCAAACTTAGTAAATGTAATCTTTACTAACCTCAAAGTGAAAGAGGACAGACTTGAGTCAAGGGTGAAGGGAGTTACAATGAAAATCACTCCTTCAATTTGGGAAGTTGTAACTGGATTAAAATGTGAGGGTTTGAAGATTGGAAAAGGCAACATAGAGGCACTAAATGACTATAGCAAAGTGAGCTTTTATAGAAGCTGTTGTGCATACCACAAGATGTGGGCAAAGGATTCCAAGTTGGTGGCTTATCCTTAAATCCGAGGATATTGACATTTATCATTGTATGGATTTTGACTCCACGTGGCCACAACCATGCCGTTTTGCATGAAGAAGACTTGATCCTCATGTTTTTCATCATAAATCACTTGAAGGTAAATTGGCCTTATGTTCTAGGAGTCCAAATGGAAAAGGCAAGGAGACTTATGGATTATAGGATTCCCTATGTTGTGCTCGTCTCAAGGTTGATACAATACTTTCAAGTACCTCTTGAGGGGGAGCTTATGGAGTCGGTTAAGCAAGGATTGGAAGTCTCGACCGCAAATCTCAACAAAGTTGGATTGGTCAAGGTGAATGACCAATGGATGTGCCAAGCTGATGCAGAAAATGTTGAAGGTGGAGTTGTTGAAGGTGCTGCTGCAATGGCTCAAAGTGACACGATAATGGGAGAAGCTGCACCGAGCTCTAACTTTTCAAAATTTGAACAAATAGTGATTGAGAAACTTGATCGTCTAACTGTTGAGTAAATGATCAACCATGAGTTCTACACTACCCACTTTCAACACATGGATCTACAAATAGAAGTTGTGCAAGACCAGCTAGGCACCATGGCAGCTTGGAATGAATCTCATGACTAAAGCATGCATATCATAATTGTCATGGCATACTAGTGCATACTTAACTGCTTTTCTCCTATTCGATGAATACAAAAGGGGGAGAAATGGTTGGTGTGTATTTAATGTATGTTGGTCATTCTAGTAGCTCTGCTCATATCATTTGTGGTGTTGTCATTTCACTCTACTTTTGTTGTTTTTAATCTCCCTACTGCTGCTATTTTTAAAATTATACTGCTGCAATTTTTAAATGTGTATTGCTGCTGAGTTTATGATGTTAGGTGTATTGTTGCTGCTGTTGTCTTGTAGTGCTAGTCGTTGGCTAGTTATGTAATTTGCTTTCAGTTCTGGTTAATCAATGGAAATCTATGTTGGTTGCTTTATGTTTAAACAAATTGGCTCTTAAAATTGGATCAACTGAATTGTAATCTGCTGTAAAACTAGTAAAAACAACAACATATGCTCTGAACTAGTCTATGCAAACTGCCTTTATAAGTGTTGTGGCAAACTGTTGCTTTCACTAGTGTTTTTCTATGCATTTGAAAATCCTAAACCACTCACACACTGGATTGTCTTCAACAAATAGGGGGAGATTGTTAGTACTCTCACAAGATATGTATTTGATGAAGCCAAGCAAGCCAAAGCAAACAAGCAATTGGAAGTGTGTCCTAGGCTTTGTCTTAGAGTGAGTGAGTGTGATTGGTGGTGAAAGAGAACCTATGCAAAAGTGAGGAGAAATTCACTAGCACATGGTCTAAAATGATTAAACTAACCACAAAGCATAAGCTGAGCTTTGGTATTAATAGTTTTTGAAAATAGAGCATTGGATGAAAATAAATCGATTTCAAGTTAAGTGAAACTGATTTATTCGTGCACTGGACAGAACTTCGTAACTATTTTATCAAAATGTAACTGTTTTATCAAAACTATTTTGAGTTTTTCACTTTTATAAAAAGAGGGTTTTCTCACACAAAAAATAGAGAGACGATACAGAGAATCAATTGTGACTTATTGTGAGAAAAAGAATTTGAGAAACTTAGGGATTTATTGATCAATTGAAACAGGCTTTTTCTTGAAGAATCAATCTTGAAAAAAGTACTGTGTTATTGGATTCCTTCAAGACTGTGCAAAGGCCTCTCTTGTTGCGCCAATCAGGGAGTTTCTCAACCTTTCTTGAACCCGTTTGATTCAAGATTTGTGTTGTTTCATTGCAATTTCGTATAATTCTTGAACAATTGTATTGAGTGTGGCCTATAGGGTTTAGTCGTATATTTGCTAAACTGCTATATTGAGTGTGTCAACACCCAATTTTGTCCGGGTAATCTTTTAAATTAAAAATACGATAATAAAATAAAATAAAGAAATAAAAAAATGAATAATAATGTGGAACACATATTTATTAATTTAAGTGTTCTTGAAAAAATAATAAATAAAAATAACAAGAAAAGAAAACTGTTTTCAAAATGTGAATATATTTATTAATTTAGTGTTTTAAAAGTAAAAAATCTTATAAAGTTCAATTCACCCCCTCTTGAACTTAGCTAAATATATTTTTAACTTCTGCAATGTTGGGCATGGGACCATATAACATGCCTTTCTGATGTACGTCAGCCGCTTAATGATGTTGATGTTGCTAATGGCCTTGGTTTTCTGTTAGCGAAAAGGTAATTTAAATTATGTTTCTTCATAATTTACAAACTTCATCAATTTATAATTCTTTATGAATAACATACTTTTTTTGTTCATTGAAGGTGGTTTGTTGATACGCACTGTCAAACGCACCCCAAATTAAACTAGGAAGCTAAATTCGTAGTATAGCTAACATAGGTCATTCTTCCCAAAGACTACTTAGCCGTTCTCTTAAAACTATTCAGGGTTTTTAATGAAATAATTAAATTTAATAAAATCAAATCAAAATTTTTAAATAATAAAATAAAAAGCAGAATTTTAAATAGATTAATTAGATTCAAGTATAAAATAAAAGGAGAATTTTAAACAGATTAAATAAATTCAAGTAATAAAATAAAAACAGAAATTTAAATAGATTAAATAAATGCAAGTAATAAAATAAAAACAAAATTTGAAACAATTTAAATAAATTCAAGTAATAAAATAAAAACAGATTGGATAAATGCAATAAAATAAAAACCAACTCGACCTCTCTTTGACTCTCCCAAATCCCTCACTGGCTCTTGAAGAAAATCCTAATTACATGTGTGGGTTAAATAGACCGAAATCTCTGCATCTATTTAACATTTCGAACACTCCACAATCAGGGAGCATCTCGTCGAATATACAATATGCTGAACAACTGCAATCGCCCACTATAAACAACAATATTATTTTGACTTGATTATCGGTTCAAAAATTTCACAACACAATCCAACCGATATTGATTCAATTAATAAATTAATCCAATTGTTAAATATAACAATCAAATTAAAATAGAAATTGAGCATGTAATTATGGAAAGAATTACAAAACATGAACCTCAAGATTAAGAACGGGAGAGCACTTGGAGATCGGATTGAACAAAAGAGAAAGAAAGGAAAAAGAAAAATTGTATTTAATTATCTTCTGTTTACTGTGATGTGATGTCTCTTAGCTCTACCAAGAGAGGTTTTATTTATAAAAAATTTAACCTGAAACATGGAATAACTAAATAGCCCTCCATAAAGAAAAATCTGCTCAAAATATTTAGGTGTCACCTTGTTGTCCAGACTTTATGTACTGACTTTAAGTCCACTTTTAACTACTTTTTAGTTTGAATTTGCTCTTGGCCCTTGAATAACATTTATAGATCTTTAAGTTATCTGCAAAACAAAACAAGAATCAAGTAAATTCGAGTTCTTTGGCAAACGTTATAGACAAAATACGAAACACACTCAAATATGTTAAAATTCCGAAAATGGTGTCAAAATAATAACAAACTTTTAACTAAAACTGAATTGACCCAATTACACCAAAACAGTGTAAAAACCTAATAATTATCAATTAATTTATCTTTATTGTTATAATTATGCAATCGGAAAGTGGTAAAATAAATAATTATCATCTGCCTTGGTGCAACACAGGATTGACACATCCACCACCATGGTTCCTCAGTTACGAAAAACATTGGATCAACTTCAACCAAAATAGGTTTTTCCTTTCAGCTAGCCATACTTTTATTATACATTTTGGCATAATATACTACTTATTAACGCTAATGTCATCTATTGTAACAGTACTTGTGAAATTTGTATCATTGTAATGAACTGAGTCGTCTAATAACCATTGAAATTTCTCCTATGACTTAGGTCATAGTTCCTCTTATATGTTTTTGCAAAAGTGGAACTACATCAACTGATGAGACAGTTTGGGTTCCATTAAAATATTTCAATCAACCCTTTAAATCTCCGACCAATTGCACAAGGAGGACATGAGGGGTAGAACTGGAACATATTGGCCACAATATCATGCAACATGGATACAAATGTGGAATGATCGCCATAATCATGTAATTTAAGGATTTTCATTCAACAGAAATGGCCACTTGTGTGATGATATCCCTTACATGCAATGGTACATTAGACATACTATTCGATACATCACCCCACCCCAACCTTCTTTTGACAATGATGTAAGTTTATTTTTTCATTTGTTATATATTAATGTTTTCTCATAACTATAAACTAACAAATTGTTTTGTAGTAGTATAACACATCGCAAGAGCTTCAACAACCACAGTGCCATAACTTTCACTTGGGCTCTTTTTCAGGTGTTGATCCCCACTGCTACAACTTCTACTTTGGGTCTTCTTCCAATGCTCAACAACATAGTTTTGGTTGACCAAGTGGCATGTTCAAATATATGGACTATCATCAAAATATGTTGTTGCAACTTCCATTCCAGGTCCCCACCACTTTCACTGCTTTTTCATCGCAAGAAAATATGTTTTCTGTGGTGCAAACATGTTTGGAACTTCCACCATGACACCACCATCAACATTCCGTGGATTATCACCCATGCATTATTATTGACCGACCATGCCTCCTAAAGGGTTTGATAATCCATCTCACAATAGTCCACCACCGCCTTCTCCAACCGAACCTGAGCCACAACGACCTCGAAGGCAGAGAAGAAGACCCACATGTGGCATATCATCACATAAATACTCTTTTTTTTTTCATTTGTGTAACTAAAACAATCATATTTATGTCAATTATTTATTTTGTTTATTCTATATTTATCTCACTTTAAACTAAATTACATTTATCGCTTCATATTAACTAATTGTTTCACTTTCAAGTTGTGGTTTAATAAAACAAACACAACAAATGACTTAATAATCACATTCTAATTTCCTAATTCCAAATATAAAATTAATATATAAAAAATTTTATATACACAATAAATATAATTTTTTATATCATTGTTTTATAATTTAGTTCCACATTTTATTATTTTACCTTTTTTTCTAAAATTTATCAGTTTAACTTTTCTTCAAACACATTTTAATACATCTTTTTCTATTTTACATTTCATTTCTTCTTTAAAAAATTTAAATATTTTATTATCCTGTTTACAATATAATAACATTTTCTACACATTTCACAACCTATTAAGATGATATCAAATTAATATGTAATAATAAATTTAATAATTAA
>Ga0123340_1005478_pt1 | contig 12063 bp, 6 predicted proteins | sample SirMexnodulemix_FD_89961 | JGI IMG/M metagenome (GOLD analysis project Ga0123340, IMG submission 89961) | Root nodule microbial communities of legume samples collected from Mexico - Siratro Mexico nodule mix | ecosystem: Host-associated > Plants > Roots > Nodule | place: Mexico: Nepantla... | reverse complement strand
TTATTTTTACAATACAATTATATTTCTGTATTTTTAAAAATATTTATATGTATATACTGATTTTTTTATATCGGTCATGGCCTGTTATGATTTCTACTATAAAATTTAAAAAAAAATTATTTTTTTTTTAACCGTCAAAAATAAATAGAATAAAATAAAAAAAAACTGTTATCGATAATACTCTCCACACGTAAGAAAATCGATAATACTCTCCAAACATAAGAAAATGATAGGTTGACGTGTAAGGTGAACTGTGTGAGATTTTAAGCGTAATAAACCCAATCTCTCTCTCTCTCTCTATATATATATATCCTTTTTTTAAAGTTTCGTTTAATTTAATTTTTTGCTGATATTAAAGAAAAAGCAAGATTTTATTAGGAAGAAAACTTGTATTACACTTGTCTTAGTTGTAATACTTTGTTTTTAGTAAAACCTTAAGGTTTTAGATGTATTACGCTTCAAATCAACCCTTAGGATTGATGTTAAAAAAAACGATAAAAACATCTCCAGAAAATTACTGCATATTCTTGAAGGTGCAAACTTGTCATTATCAAATTAAAACAAAAAGATTTGAGATCCAAAAGTAATTACTATTATTAATGTGAATTTTTCTCCTTACAATATTGAAATATTATTCCAGTAGTCAACTTTTCTAATATAATTAGAATTAGATCAAAACAAGGATTAGAATTGATCGTTTTTATTGTATACTAAAGATTACTTTTATTTATCATCCTGATACAATACTCTTCTTTCTCAGGACTATTTTCCATGGCTGTAAGACTATTACATGGTAGGATTCTTTATAAATTTCTGAACCGAAGTCAGTTAATACTTTTTTGTCAAGTAAGATACTATACATCATGTTTAATGGTCCAAAGTTTCCTTAAAATTTGGTAAAATCTCACTCAGAATAAAGGTACAGAGCCCTTCATAAACTAGAAGATATCCCAAATTGCTTTCTACTGACAACCTTCACATGTTTCTTTCCACTGCTAAGTCATTACAACTTACTGCAGCAAGGCTTCGTTTCTAAGAAAATGCTACACAGTCTCCTTCATTTTTGGAGCATCCAAGACAAACACAACCTAAGATGTTTAATCCTGCAAATTCCACACTCAAATTAATGCACTGTTTGGTTTAATGGTTCGATGGTAGACGAGAATAAATTTGCGCTAATTATAGTCATTTGGATGCAGTAATCTGTGTAGATTTGCAGACTAAGATTGTATTTATATTTGGGCAAAAACTGTCCATCTTTGTTTTTCAAGTGCATCATCAGATGTTTAGGATAACAATTTAAAATTTTGTTTAAATAGTTGTATTTATTTTGAGAATTTATTTAGGAAGGAGAAATTTTGTTTAAATAATTGTATTTATTTTGAAAATTTATTTAGCAAGGAGAGGAAGAGATAGACAATATAATTTAAAATTTTAATTTATTCACTACAAAAATCAATGATCCAAAAATAACACATTCTTAATTTTTTATTGGATTTAAAATTTATTTTAATTAAAACTCAATTTATAGCAAAAATAGACTGTAACCTTAAAAGCACAATATGAAATTATGAATTTTTTGCATTAATATTTAATTAAGATTAGGTTTTATTTAAATTAAATCCATTTACCCAAGATAAAGAACAGCAAATAGTCACACCATCCAAAATTAATCTTATTTAATTTTTAATTATTTTTAACCATAAGGATAAATTTACAATCTTACATTTTTATTAATTAAAAAAATAAAATATTAATTACATCACATCATTTATAAATTTTGCACTCAAAGCTTCCAATGTATTTCCTAATCTAAACAAATGCAATCTATTCTCTCAAATCTACACAAATCCATTTCTTTAAATTCACTCAAATCCATCTATCCAAGCAAAAGAAAGCAGTGTGCTGCCGAAATCCTATGTTAACTAGAATTATAGTCAAAATGGTGTAAATAAGAGAGGGTAACCTTCATCATCCTACTAGACTTGGATGGTATACTCTCGACAGTCCACTCTTGATATCATTCCAAGTCTTTTAATCATAACAAGTAATATTGCATTTTAATGAATTAATCATTTCATCTAATTGTATGATTACGATAGAAGGTGATCTACCAACATATTAGTCATCACACTATTAACAAGACTGTCTAGTTGTATTTACTTTGAGTAAATCACAAGACAGATTAAAAGACAGAATGTTTAAAGTTAAAGTGCTACCACACAAAGACAAGAATTCATTTTGAATTCGTTAGACCATTTAGTATCGATAGAGTTGACTTGCATCTTTCGATGTCGATACTGACACAACAATACACCTGGCAGTCAAAGGACGTAGCATATTTATGCTGAATTTGGGATATAAAAGAGGCATTATCAGAAGGATTGATTCATGCAGAGAAGTTTGAGTTCAACATCAAGAATGTCAACATAAAGGCTAACAACCTTCTGAAAAGTTCTGATACAACAAGCAGAGGATCAACACACTATAGTAACAACCATCTTTCCAAGGCCTATAAATAGATAAGTCACCATGCAAAAAGAACTAATAAATGACATACATTCTTGCATGCATATTTGCTACGTGATCCAAAGTGCGAATTTAATCTAAAAGTGTTAATCTAGGTATATTTTTCCACATACATAAAATTTGGGGGTCCATTACATCACCCTTTGAGGAACATAGTTGCATAGCCTTTGCATGTCTTCCCTTACAGTCTTCCACTCTTAGAAGGTAGAGGCCTTCACATTCCTCAGCATTGCTAATCTTCTTCCCCAATTCCAAATCCTGAAATTGACACGTTTGGCAGAAATTTAGTAATACACTTTGAAGCCCGTGTCAGTTTCTAATGGACAGTAAATTACAATCCAAGCTAGGAACATGAAATACAGATGTCAGTATTATGTCTTAAGAAATTATCACAAGACCTTTCCTTACCACTCTTGAAGTGATTCCATCTGCTATGCAAACAATAGAGTCATCATGACAATGAGTATATCAGATGAATACATTGATATCTCCAGTTATATGGTTTTAGTCTCCAGAATCAACAATCCAGGATCCTGTTTTATTTCGCTGACATGAAAAACAGTTGAGAGATTACCTTTTGAGCAAGAGTAGCAGTGGAAAAATTAGTACTTGTGTTTTGGAGGGTTTGTTGCTACAATTGTTATATCATTTCCATTTTTACTCTGCTGAAAATATTGCGTTAAGATTCTAATTTGGGTATGCTTTCTTCACCAATTGCAGCATGACCCCTATTCTCCTTGTGCCTCAGCTTCCAACCAGCAAGCTTCTCATGATTTAATTAACATGTCTCCCTTGTGTGCTTTCCTACAGTGTTCACATCATCCCCTATTTCTCTTTTGGGTTCTCTTGCCGCAAGCGCAGATATTTTCAGTGGCCATGCCATCAGTTTCTCCACTCAACATAATTTTTCTCTTGTTTTCCTCTCTTCTAACATATGCAAAAACCTCACAGATACTAGGGAGTGGTTTAGTGCCTATAATTCTCCCTCTGACCTCATCCAAATTCTTGTTCAGCCCCAATGAAAATTGGTATATAAGGTCCTTCTCAACTAAGGTCTTTACTGCTTGCTATCTTCAAACACTTCCACTCCATGTCTAAATAAATGTCCAATTGTTGCCAGTGCCTTGTGAGAGAGAGCAGTATTCAATGACATAAGCATCGATTTGTCGCAATTCATCTAAGAGACTCTTGATATTGAAAATGGTTGGAGTGTTGACTATGTTTGAATAGGTTTCCTTTGTTGCATTCCAAACATCTACAACAGTCTCGAAATAAATTAAGCTCTCTCACCAGTTTCATTTGTCTTGGAGTTTAGCAGCCAGGACACAAACAAGCTATTCTCAAACTTCCATTTCTGGTGGGCTGGATTATTCTTTTCGAGTTCCTTTGCCTCAGAAGTGATGTAGTCTTCCTTTCCTTTTCCTTGGGGGAAGATGCAGACAGATCTTTCCCATGGGATATAGTTTTGGCCATTGAGTTCGTGGCCAGTGATTGGTAGGGGATTTGTATATACTGGGTATTTCAATCGCTGATTTCTGTGCTCGTCAGCCATGGGACACACTTTGTATTATGGTTAACAAAACTTACTTTGATACCATGAAAAGTTTATTCCCATACATTGAAATGTGTTATACAGATGGCATAAATAGCCTTTAGGGTACAACAAATCAGGATCCTTATAAGGGATAGTAAATATTCTAATTTACAGAAACAGAAAGCAATAAAAACTACCATGCACAACTGAGGATATTATTCCTTGATTACAGTTGTACAATTAATCAAAATATGTGCTCCATTAATGTAGGAAACAGCCGGATATCGGGTTTTCTATCCTTGGCCCGATATCCAACAAATCGCAAACAAAATGTGATGGCAGGGCACACACAGCACAAATACCTCATTGTGAGAGAGTGTGAAATAAATTGAGACATGTGATTAAGAAAAGGGTTGAGGGTAAACAAATATTCAATTATTTTTCCACAAAATCTCCCAATTGGAGAAGCAGGGGGAACCTAAACTAAGACAACTTTTTTTTTATAACTTATCACATTCCTTTAGTATTCTAGCAACTATTGCCAATTTAGCATGCCAATGACAGAAGTTTCCATTTCCAGCAAATATCGAACTACATTTCAGGTTCCTTTCTTCAAACTCAAGAAAGACTTTAACACAAACACATTTCTATGTAATGTTCGCAGTAACATGATCTTTCACTAACAAACATAGTAAACATCTTCAACTACGATTGAAGGTTTAAATATATTTTTGGTATGATTTACTTTAATTTTGGTCTCGATCCATATACTTTAAAAAATAAGTTGTTGGTACACATAGTTTCAAAAATTTCCTTATGGCCCCTACTACAAACAATATGCCAAAACATGTTAGTAGGATATTAAGTGTCCTGTTAGAAGTTGTTAGAAGATTCTTAATCAATACTTTAGGATTATAATTATCTATATATAGAGGCTGATGTACTCTTTCAAATCATTCAATTGAATAAAATCTTCTCTCATTCAAATTAATCATGTTCAAGTCATGTCTTGTAGGGTACAACCATTAGGACCAATGTCTGGTGTACTTGAGAGACAAAACCTAAGTAGAATAAAATTATAAGAATGAAAAACAAAACAGAATAAACTAGGCACCAAGGTCTTGTTTGGTAAACTTCTAGTAATAAGAGAAGAAAATAAAAAGTGAACTAAATTTCTACAAGTTTAAATCAAATAATGAACCTCAGTTTTTGGAAAAGTTAGATGAGAGAGCTTCTACAAAAACTGTGGCGCAAAAGTCGATTTACCTTATGGACTATGGGAGAAGTTTAATTCCTTTTTTCTTCACCAATGAGTTTTAATTGAGAAGTTTATCCAAACAAGATCCAAAACCTAAACTTGTAAAACTATAAGGACCACAAATCAAACTTATTAAGTATAGGGACCAAAACCAAAATCAAGATAAACGATAGGACCAAAAATATTAAGAGACCATAATTTAATTGTCCCAAAAGAAGCCAGAAAGAAGCGCAATAATATTTGACTCCATCATCCCATTCCCATAAGGCTTTTTGTGGACTTTCCCTTTCTTTTTTACCTTTACCACTTCATGACTGTTGCTTTGTAGCGTCATGGTCAATCCAGATTCCAGATATCTTGGAAGCTTCTTCCTCTTCTCCTTTTTTCTTTTTGAATTTAAGTTTCTCAAACATATCACTTGAAGCCTACACCAAGTTTCACCTCTTTGACATTGCAACATTAGGAGGAACTGTAGCCTCCTGCTCAATTCCCAACCTCTAAGCATCACCCCATAATTCCAAGTATTCTCGTTTGATTCTAAACTTTTTCCATTCATGATAAAAATTCATTTAATGCACTCTCCTCTTATGAGCAAATGAGCATCAAGATTATCTCCTTGGCTTTGGCCCCATTTTTCTTAGTTTCCTTGTCTTCATTTATCTGAAATGCAGAAAGCCCAAAGCGAAACTTAGTTCTGATATATGTCTTGGACTTCCATTAGATATTGCAAATCTGTTGCAAATTTTACTTTTACATAGGAAATATTCAAGTTGATCCTAAAACTATTTCTATACCAGATAAGTTACAAATTAACCAGAAGGTCTTTCATCATTTGCTGATCCAGAAATTTAATATAGCTTCAGTGATAAGATATAGACATGAACTCAATTAAGAACAGATTAATGTAATAGGGAGTACTAATTTTAGACAACAGAAAAATATTGAGGAAGTATTATGCTGTCCCATAGGTAAATCCTTAACATGTTATCAATTCTAAAGAAAGAGACAATATAAAGTTTAATGCAGACAGACAACTGTCAGGAAGATAATCTTTTCAATCCATTGTGAACTGCCGAGAACGGTTAGTGCCTAACCTGTGCAGTTCACTGCAACGTTCAAAGTAGAAATCCTGTTCCGACAGCTTTCAGTGAATATGGCTTCGTGTGGAGGGAGCATGTGAGCCATGTATAGCAGTGTCATTTATTTAGATCTTAGAAAACAATTTTTAAAAAGAAAAGGGCAACCTGGTCCTCTAAGCTATAAAGCTTGTGAGGGGAAGGAAGTGCCAGACACATTATGAATTGAAGGCAGCCTTACCTAGCATTTGCAACAGGCTGATTCCATGAGTTGACCCTATGACCTCCTAGTTACACTTCAACAACTCTCAAGGTTGCCCTTTCTTTTAAAATGCTACTTAAATTAAACAATTTTACACCAAGATTAGAAGCGTCCTTAAAAAACATAGCTAACAATATTTATTATGACATGATACAAGACTAGGTTCTTTTGCACCAAAAGTTGTATAGCTGGTAAATTAGGTCAAAACTAAATAGGTCTAAAGCATCAATAAAAGTCAAATAGCACCGTTCCAAGAAAATACAAGTTCAAAACCAAATAGGTGAAAACATCAATAAAGGCAAGAACTCAAACAAAGCATGTAAAAGTGGAAAATCCTCATGCTGAAAACAAAAAGCATATCAACAATAAATCTTTTTTGTTCATTCTCTCTCTCTTTCACACACATGTACACACCTGTCCAGGAAGGTCTTTTCTTAATTTACATTGGCGAGATTTATGTACAGCACCACGATGTGCATATTTTGATATATTTACGGTGAAAAAGAATACAATTATAAGAAACTCTCAATTTACTGTGTTAACTCCCACCTAATCATTTGTTTGCCTTTCCCTGGCTCTGTGAGGAACCCGTGTAACAATTAAGATGCAAAAATTTGTTGTTCGTTAATTTAACAGCTAAACTTTTTCTTCACCAAGGAAAGTAAAGAAGAAGCCCATTTTTTCAGTTTCTCATTCAGTTTCATTTTAGTATTTTTCTTATCAAACACTAATAATGAGAAAAATCAATATATTTTTTTTATATTTATATGCAACAATTTATTAACAAGACAAGTAATAAACAGAGCAGGCACATGAGCTTCACCAAGACATTCAAGAGGAATATAAAACCATAGCTGGGCTTTCACCTTAACATTAAGTTTTTGGAGATGTGGTTGTTAACAATGTTCATTTCTAATTCCCAGATCAACGCAAGCCTGAAAATAAAAATGAAACTAATTCAAATCTTAAATCCTGACAGTGTGCAATATAAATTCAGCACCACATACTACAAACAAGAGGCTAGCATACATAACCAAGATTTGATATCATAACTTCTCTAGAAGATGAAATACATTTACTTACAAAAAAACTCTCCAATCTCCATCACCTGTAGTTCAGTAGATTCAATCACATTTTAGACTGACAATGTTCTCAAGGTCTTGATCATAGAGTCAAATTATGCTTCACTTGCAGCCCTCTAAAAAATGGCTGTTATTGTCCATGATAGGGAAACATAAATAAAAGCCCTCCAGAATGGGTAGTAATAACCAATGACATTCATCTTCAAAAAGGGTGATCAATACCTCAATGGTTCCTTACAGTATATGACATAACATATTTTGACCACTTGCTTCATGTAATGCTCAAGTAGTCAACGAATGAGTCCAATGTATTGTTCCGATGATTATACAAAATCATGGCAGATTTCAAGGATAGTAGAAAGATGAAACCATAAGTTTACAAAGCAACGAATCGATTTTCAATTAACTCTACACTATTCTCAATCTTCTGAGGTTTATTTTTTGAAAAATAGTCAACTGTAATGTACATGAGGAAATCCATAAAAAGGCCTTTTTCATATGTTTCTCTCACAAGTTCAACATCATCTCGTCTCAAACGGTTAGCTTGGTCTAGTATTCTATATGAGATTTCATCAAAACCAAAGGAAAACTCCGACAACTTTTGACCCCATAGTAATGCCTTCTCTGGCATCCCCTGCTTGCAAAATTGTGACAACAACAAATTGGTTGTAATCACATTTGGAATAAAACCTATCTTAAGTAATTTTGCAGTAAGAATCATTGCTCGATCTAATATATCACTACAAATACCATTCATCATAGTGTTGTATGTCACTGTGTCTGGAACAATACGAGCGGAGATGAGCTTATCCAAAATGATAGCTGCTTCATTCATTTTTCGCATACTGCAGTAGCCATGCATTCGTGTATTATACGTTCTGATATCGGGGTCAAGTCCACATGAGTACATTTTATTAACCATCTGACCTGCGCCAACCATGTCAAATGCCTTGCAGTACCCTCCAATTAATATGTTAAATGTGAAAATATCTGGCAGCAACCCAATCCGTTGCATGTCAAGAAATGTATCAGTAGCAAACTTCATTTGTCCCCGTCTACAATAACCATCAATGATGATATTAAAGGTAAAGGTGTCAGAAAGAAGTCCTTTTCGCCTCATCTCTTTCTCCAACTTTAATGCTTCAGTCATCCTCCCACAATCGCAGAGGCCTCCAATCAAAGAATTGTAAGCAAAATTATTTGGAACAAAACCCATAGCTGACATTTCTAAGAAAACTTCATACGCCTCCTCGATATTACCTGCTTTTGAAAGCCCGTCAATTAGGGCTGTAAAGGCAACAGCATCTGGATATATACCTCTTTCTTTCATTTCCTTCCAGAGAAACTGAGCTCCATCCAAATCATTCATCTTGAAATATCCATCCAAAAGCACCGTGTAAGCCACTTTGTTGATGGGAAACCCCTTCTCTAGCATCCCATACAAAAGTATCCTGGCTTCTTTCAAACATCCTTTCCTACTCAAACTCATAAGCAAAGAATTACAAGTAGACGATGAAGGAGTGAAACCGCCCAAGATCATCATACGATAGGCTTCAAAGGCTTTGTCTTCTAAACCTGCCCTGCTATAAGCGCCTATTACTGAGTTAAAGGCGACAACACTAAGAGTTAGTCCCTTCTCAAGCAGTTCTTGCAATAATGCCATGGCCTCATCAAGTCTGCCAGTCCAACACAGCACAGACACAGTTACATCACGCAGTGAACGATCTGGAAACAATCCCGATACAATCAAATCTTTCAACAACCTGTTCCAAACATCTTTTCTCCCATACTTATAATGTCCCCCAACTAAAATATTAAAAGTCACACAATCAGGAGAAACACCCTTAATCTTCATCTTTTCATAAAGCAAGCTAGCCTGACTAACATCCCTTGCCTTGAAATACCCATCCATCAGTGTGTTATACAAGCTTGCATTTGGAACAATTCCCATATCCTGAATCTCATCAAAGAGCTTCTGCGCCTTCCCCACATTCCCTTCCCGGCAAAGTGCATGCAAAATGGTATTAAGCGTAGCAATACTCGGTTCACAATCACTTCTAACCATCAAATGCAGCCAATCAAACGCAACCGAAGTCCTCCCCCTAACACAGCACGCATTAATAAGAATGTTAAACGTAAAAACATCAGGACTACACATAAACTTGGGCATCAAATGCAACAAACTCTCGGCAATCGAAACCTTCTGCTGTCTACAAAACCCATACAACATCACATTAAACGTGATACTCGAAGGGCGAGGTCCTCTGTGGATCATATCCTTAAACACCTTCCAGACACTACCATAATAACCAAGCCTAAGCAACAACCTTATGAGAATAGTCACCGAAGACACATCAGGCGTAACTCCCACATCCCTCATCTTACGCAAAACCTCCAACGCCTCAAGGCTCATCCCCAAATTCAGAAACGCCCTAAAAAGCGTATTCAACACTGAAAAATCAGACTCGTACATGGCATGATTCCTCCACATAAGCTCAACTATTTCGTCAGTTCTCCCAGCCCCGACCCTGGCAATGAGCCAGGAAACCACGTCCTGCGCGAGCAGGGCAAGCCCCTGCGCCGCCAAAACATGCGCCGCGACGCAGCTCAAGCGAACGGTCTCCTCGGAATTGTCCCCGAAGGCTAGCTTGAAGAACGCAAACGCGGCGTGGCAGGTGTCAAACAATTTCATGATCTTGACGAGAAGGAAGGGGCAGAATCGGAGGGAGAAGGCCTTGAGGGCGAAACCCTGGTCGGTTTTGATGGCGGTGGATAGGCCGAGGAGGACTAGGCGACGTTCACGTGCAGTGGTTGTGTTGAGGGGATTGAAGGTGGAGTGGGCGAGAGGGAGAAACTGAGCGAGACAGTGAGAAGTGTGGGAGGGTGAATTGGAAGTGGAATAGTGGAGTTGGAGTGGGAGAAGGGGAGGTTGACGAGGGAGAGAGTATGGAGAGAGGGCTCGCTTGAGAGAGAGAGGAGGGGGCGAGAAATGTGGAACTTCGGCGACATTGGGAGGTCGCAGATGGAGTCGGAGATGGGCGCGCCGCCACATAACACGGCAGCCAGGCGTCCGAGCTCAGCTCAGGTCAGCTTGACAATGCTCTCCTTCCAAGTAGGGATGACTATAGTCACTTTACTCAAAGTGAAAACTCGTCCATTTTTTTTTTTTTAATCTCCAATGCTATTAAAATTTAGGTTTAATTAATTTCTAATTACAATTTAGATATTTTTAATTAATTTTTTATTTAAAAACATTTTTAAGTGTTTAAAATATTTTTATTTTCATTTAAGTATTCTTATGTTTATGTTGTTGTTAATAGAACGATGTAGTCATTATTTTTATTTTCTTATTTTGAATTCACCGATCAATTTATGTTTTTTTTATTAAATCTATTCTAACACATACGTACACTCGCTCATAGAGAATAAACAATTTGAGTTGAAAAATATTAGAAAGTGACTCAGTTGGTTGATCATTAAATTAGGGACTAAAAAACATTCTGTTGAAACAAAAATGAAAAAGTATTAGACAAAAGTAAAAGATATTTTAAACATTCAATAAAACAGGTTTTAATAAAAATTAATTAAAAATACTTAAATTTATGAGATACTTAAAATTTAATTAAATTTAAAATTTGTGTCATATTTTTTTACCATCAAAGTATATATTTGTCCAAACTATTTATTAAATGATTTTTTTATAAAAAAAATTAAGTAACAAAAATATAATATTAAAAAAATTAAGTAACGAAAATATAATAAAAAGAATCATATCTTTTATAACAACGAATCTTGAATAAATTTTTAAAATCAAGCAATATCTTTTATAACAATGAATCTTTAATAAATTTTTAAAATCAAGCAATAAATAAACTAGTGTGTTTTATTATAAGGTGTCGTAAGAGCTAAGGTTGTAAAAGACTCATGTAATTAGAATATATGGTCATTAAAACATTTAAACATTTAGATGTTCCAAGCAATAATATTATATATAATTTTTCCATGATAAGGACATTGTTAAATTTGTCAGTGTTGTAATACTTAATAAATTCACTCTTAAAGAAGTCAAGAAATATTGAAGATTGAAAACTTAATTTTATCTTGTCTAGAAAGATTGTATGTTGTGTCATTTGATTTATATGTTTTTTTCTTTTTATAATTAGTTTGATTTTTATAAGCATGTAAGAAGGTTGATTTAAATCCTAGTTAAAATTTATTTTGGTTGAAGAATAATTATAATTTATTAAAACACAGTTTAATTTATTAAAATATTTTCATCTAAAGTTTTAAAAGACTTTAATGATTATTTTAATCGATTACAT
>Ga0123340_1005476_pt1 | contig 12066 bp, 9 predicted proteins | sample SirMexnodulemix_FD_89961 | JGI IMG/M metagenome (GOLD analysis project Ga0123340, IMG submission 89961) | Root nodule microbial communities of legume samples collected from Mexico - Siratro Mexico nodule mix | ecosystem: Host-associated > Plants > Roots > Nodule | place: Mexico: Nepantla... | reverse complement strand
TGGTTTTGCTCTTGGGCACCTCCCAAAAGGCCTCTTACCAATGAAGACTACCCATGTGTATATAAACCCATGTCCAACCTCTTGTTTGAGTGATGTGGGACTTTGTTTGCACCCCAACAAATTACAGGGAGCAATGAAATGTTTATTGATGATTTTAAATTAAAAATGATGCAAGCTTTCGAAATGACTGATCTTGGTCTAGTGAATTTTTTCCTTGGAGCAAAGATTAAGTAAGATGATGAGGTTTTTATCTGTTAATAACAATATGCAAGGGAGATTCTAAAAAGTTCAGCTTGGAAGATTGCAAGAAGGTCAACACTACCATGAATTAAAAAGCAAAATTAACCAAGGATTATGGAATTGTTGCAGTAAATGAAAAACATTACAAAAGTCTTATTGGTTGTCTAATGTATCTTACAACAAGAAGGCCAGATATATTGTATGTTATAAGTGTTCTATCTAGATTCATGCATTGTCCTAGTGAAGAGCATCTAAAGGCAGCAAAGAGGGTTGTTATGTACATTAAAGGAGCTCTTGGATGATATGAAGAGCACTTCAGGATATTGTTTTAGTCTTGGCTAGGAATTTTTCATGGTGCTCTTAGAAACAAGAAATTGTTGCATAGTCTACACCAGAAGCTGAATTTATTGCTGCTACCGCTGTTGTTAACCAAGTTTTGTGGTTGAAATTTGTTTTTATTGATCTTAACATGAAGCAAAAGGAAAGTACAAAAGCCATTGCTGAAAATCAAGTTGCAATAGTTATTTCCCATGATCGTGTTTTTCATGAGGAAATCAAGCATTTTAAAAGTTGTTCTGCTTAAGGAAGGTATAGAAAGATGGAGTTGTTGATCTTGTTTATTGCAAAACTGAAAACCAAGTTGCGGACTTGTTTACCAAGTTACTTCTAGCTAGCAAGTTTGAATTCTTAAGACAGAAGATTGGAGTTTGCAATTCCAAAATCAAGAAGGAGTGTTAGATATATGTTAAGATATTTATTTTTTTAATGCACATTGATATTTGTTTTTTTCTATTTCAGTTTTGAACAAGTCTTTTTAGTTAAAATAATTGCTCCGAAACTTTAGGATTCTAATCAAAATAAATGTTCCTAAATTCTAGGGGAAAGTAATTTGAGTTAGCTTAACTTTTTTTGCAAGTGCTATAAATGTATTTTGTGCTTGGCTGCAGATGCAAAATAATAAAATACATTATACTTTTTTTCATATAGTTTCCTTCATTTATCTCCCTTTATTATGTAAAAACAACAATATTAAAGAAGGTTTATCTCATATTTCTTAGCTCATTTTTCACATAATTTTGTTTAACTTTCCGGTAATGCATTGACAAGGAGTTTATCATTTTTTAATTACGTGAAAACTGTTAGATAACAAAATGGTACCCCAAAAGCCATCAATTCTCCATCTTTAAGCATCATTAGAATAAATGAATATTTGATAACGATACTGAAATCTAATGCTAAACAATAATTGTATAAACCAAGCAGCATAATGCAACACATTATTGAGAAACAGAGGAGCAGTTTGAACATTAAGGCACACAAGTTCAACGACAAAAATCAATTAAATAAATGGAACATAATTTATACCACGAGTAAGACAAGTTATAAATTCTGATAAGATCTTTGGGTTTTGTTCAAATTATTACTTCTTTACATATCTTTACACATGGAATCTGAACCAATTTGGGAATGCGGTGCCACCGTAAAATTTGAAGATTAGTTGGTAAGTTTGATGATGGTTCCAACTGGAAAATTACATCTCTATCAAATACGTGAATCTTCAGTGTGCATGCCCATTCCAATTCTAACTCCACAATTAGCTCCTTAGTTTTTCAATTATCTCGAAAATCATCCTTGGCATCTACAAGATGTTGTAGGTTTAATATGGAAAGCTTTCCTTGTAGATGTGGAAAAATTTTCAAATGCCCCAAGCTTTAACCCACCCTCCTGTTTCCTGACAACAAAGGAAGTCAAACTTTGGAGACATGTGTTCGGAGACATATGTGAACAATAAAGGAAGAAGGTACCTTTAAGTTTACTCACATTTGTGGGCATCTCCTTCAACTTGGTTCGCAGATTAATCAATTTTTCCATGTCTTGAGGCAATTCAAGTAGATATGAACAACATGATAGCAGCCACGTTTGCAAATTGTATAGCTTGCATGTCCCACCAGGTAATCTCTTGATTTTAGTGTAAGAGAGATCCATGTATCTCAAATGAATAAACTTTTCAAGAGAATCTACCAACTCGTTGATATTGTAGTAGTGTGACAAAGATAAAATTCGTAAGCACTTTAGCTTGAACAAATTATCATGTTGCAAACTTTGGCCAAGTAACAATCATACATTTAGCTTGATATGGATTATTTCTCAATGGTAGTGCTATTAATGCCCGTAAACCCTGCATTCTTGAAATCACATCAAATTTTTAACGACGACCGTACTGTCGCCTGTTGTAGGACAGATGGCGAACTTTATCAAGACACTCACTTGGTTGTGGCTAAATCGTTAATGAGATCATGCATTTAATAAGAGTCTTTTCCTCTTTATCCCTGAAAACTTTTGCTATTAGTTTAGAAAGCCTACATGAAAGTTTTCTCTTTTCAATCATTCATCTGTCCATGTGTTGGAAAGCTTTTATGACAGTTATGCACTTCAATTTAGCTAAGTACAAGAAAGCTATCATACACAATTGATCTAGCTTTCTAATGAATATGGGAAGATTAACACATATCTACGAGATGCATTTGCTTTTGAGAATGATTCAAAATAACTAAATCAAGAAAGATCTTACAAAAATACAATAAAATCAAATTCAAGAGAAAGAACATGTTATTGATCTAGTAGGAGAAGAAAACAAAGGTTTTGGTGGCATTTCCAAGGAATTGATGTTGCCTTCCAACATTTCTACCACTCCACTCATTGTAGGTCTATCATTGTGAAACATTTGAATGCACTATAATCCCACTACGGTTATTCTCCTAGCAATCTCATTTTCCTTTGCGGTCATCACTTGATTTGGTCTTAAATTGTTGTCCTCTTCAAACCTCTTCAAACCTCATATGTACCAAATATGGAAAATATATCTCACTTGTGAGACTGGCTTCAGCATTAATGTTCTTCTCCCCTCCTACCATCTCTAACAACGTCATTCCATAACTATAAACATCATACTTATGTGGAACTCCACCAAAATGTTTGTTCCACATTTCTGGGGCCACATACCCCATTGTCCCTCTAGTATCCGAAAACGAAACAATGTTTTCTTTTCTTGGACAAAGCTTTGCTAGGCCACAATTTGATATCTTAGGGCAAAAATTAAAGAATAATATGTGACTTTATGTCAAATTGTAAAATTCTAGTATTGCATCCCCTATGCAAGTACTCTAACCCTAGAAATAGGGATTCTCCCAACTCAAAGATGCAATTGATTCTGGATACTGGCCCTCTTTAGATAAACTTGTATATGGAACCATTAGCAATTAAGTCATAAATGAGAGCTTTCACTTTCCAAACAAAATCCTAGAAGTGTGACCATATTAACGTGAGAGGTTCTACTCATGCTAGCAACTTCATTGATAAACTCTTTACCATTTCTTTTCGACACATTTAATAATTTTACAACCACAAGCATCCAGTTTGTGATTTCCCTTTGTATATTTCACAAAAGACGATCTTAACCAAATTTAACTTTAAAGGAATCGCTCATTTTCTTTACTTCTAAAAATGTGTATCTTTCCAATGCTACATATCCATGATTTTTTAAGAATTCATCAATATTTTGCTCAGTGTCAATACTCAATTAATAAAGTGATAATTTCAAAAGAAAAAAAACTAAGATAAAAATAATTTTCAAAATTTTTTAGCCATCGAATTTTATTATCTCTTCTTTTGTTTCCCATAAATATTAATAATTAAAAAAAAGAGGAAAATTTTTTTGTTGTGATTAAATAGGTGTAGAGGTGCAACCCGTTCCATACCTTTGGGTCACTAATAAAGGCTAAATTTCAATGTTTTCAACTACAATTTTTGGATGATTCAATGTCTTTAATGTTGGGAGCAAGCATTTAATGTTCATATTTTGCCTTGCAATTAATGGAAGAATGTGTTGTTACCCAGATTGGTAAAGAAAAGAATTTCAAGAAGATTTGAGAAGAATCAGAGAAAAAAATGAAACTGGAAAGGAAAGACACTGCAACTTTGAAGGAAATACATAAGAAAGGAAGAGTATTGTTAGTGACAAAGTGCTTAAGCGTCCATTTTAGATTGAGCTAGAAGTCACTAAAGGCCTATTGACACAATAACCTAAATTTGGCACGAGGCATAAAAGAGGAAAGAATCTTCCTGGGAAAGAGAGCTGGCTGGCGGCTACAGAGACGAACAGTGCCCTGCAGAAGCATTTTTCATTGTATTCATGGCTACTATGAGTAGCTAAGTTCATCTATTTTGGGATTGAATGTCATTTCCTCACACTACTTGTATTCTTGTTGTTTATGTTGATAATATATGGTTTATTCAGACTTGTATTCTCTTTATGTGCTTCATGCTTGAACCATATGCGCAAGTGTTTCTTGAACTAAAAATCCTAAGATTAACTGGAAATTAGTTTTGGGATTTGGAAATCATGGAGAATACCCATTACCGTGCAACACCAGGAATGGGTTACACTGTAATGGTTGTGTGAAGCAACTGCACTTAATGCGGGTTCAAACTCCATGAAAGCTGAAAAACGGTATCATGCAAGAGGACCTATGAATTTCAATATACAAGGAATCAGGTTGAATGAATCTTATTTGTGCAGAGTCGATGAATAATCATATGCTATTAATGTTTATAGTTAAGAATACAAAGAGTTTAGTTAATGAGTTCAATCCCAAGATAGTTTCCCATTACTTCATTTACACACTGTTTTACTATTCATTTTTACAAAACCTAGTATTGTTTGCAATCTATTCTGATTTAAATTCTTAAACGCTTTTAGCTTAAGCTACTACACTAGCTAGGGCTCGATTAATATCATTTCCTGTGGATTTGACACTTGTACTTATTTCTCTATATTACTTCTTGACTTGGTATACTTGCCAAAGGATGTCATCATGTTTTTGGTGTCGTTGCTGGGGAATGGCTATTGTTGAGTATTAGCATGTGTAGTTACTTGAGAAAGTAAATAGCTGTGAATAGAGTTTTCTTTTAATTTTAGCATTATACATTAATATACTTTGTTAACTGCTGACAATTGTGTGTTTAGACTGTAATATATGCTATTGAGAGGCCAGGTTCCTCAAGACCAATTGGAGTTTGTCTACCTTCTACGAATTGACTGGAAACTATGGGATTTGGAGATGCAGAGATTGATATAGTTTACTTACAGTTATACCCATTCTCATTGGCAGGAAAGGCCAAGGAGTGGCTGAAGTCTCATCCTAACTAGAGCCTCACCAATTGGACTGATGTGGAAGAGAAGTTTCTTAATAGATTCTTTCCTATGTCACTATACATCAAAGCCAAATCAGACATTTCAACCTTCAGGCAAGGGAATGATGAAGCATTTTGTGATGCATGGGAGAGGTTTAAAACAATGCTGAGAAGATGTCCCAACCATGGATTCGAAGATATTGCTCAGTTGACCATTTTTCACAATAGACTAAGACCAGACACGAAGATGATCTTGAATACTGTAGCAGGTGGAACCATGATGGCAGTGAATGTGGAGCAAGCCACCAAAATTATTGAAGCATTGGCATTTACTGATTATCAGGCCTAGCACGACATACATAATGCACAACCAAAGAAGGGAATGTTAGAATTAAGCACCACAGATGCTCTACTTGCTCATAACAAGATTCTGACTCAACAAATGGAGGTGATTACAAAACAGATGGCCAATATGCCCAACCAGTTGCATACTGTCCAAAATTCTCAAGGGCAGAATCAAGTTATGAGGTATGATTTCTGTGGGGGCAACCATCTGAATGACAATTGCTCATACCAAAATTAGTCAGAGGAGGAAACACTATATATGAGCAACCAAGGGAGACATACTAGATTCCCGAATAATTATCACAATAATATGGCATCGGGATGGAAGAACAATACAAACCAAGAAGTTGGATGGAAGCAGAAAAATGCCATCTAACAGAAAAATGTCATTTCCAGAGCACTAAAATTTTCCCATTGTGCAAGAAAGAACAACTAAATTGGAGGACACTTTAGAAAAGTTCATGCAAGCTTCATTATCCAATTAGAAGAATAAGAGGGTCAGCTGGCTAAGCAGTTAGCAGAACAAGAGGGAGGTCAGTTCTCTACAAACACTCAATCGAATCCTAAAGAGCATTGCAAAGTTATATCTACAAGAAGTGGGAAAATTGTGGGAGCCAGTATAGGAGATCATCTCAAAAAAGAAGTTGTGATGGAAGAAGGGAGTGAAATAAAGCAAGAAACTGAATTATAGAAAAAGGGGGCAGACAATGGGAAGCAAATTGTTGTCTTAGAAGAAAAGGCAGATCAACCAGTTGTAAATGGGAAGGCTCATCAACTACCTATAAAGGATATACCCTACCCTCATACTCCTTCCAGAAAAGATGCTGATAGACAATTTAGGAGATTTGTTGAGGTTATTAAAAAGTTACAGATTAATATACCCTTCACAGAAGCTTTGGAGCAGATGTCGGTTTATGCAAAGTTTTTGAAGGAGCTGCTAACCAAGAAGCGAAAATTCCCAGAGCAGGAAACCATTGAATTAGAGGCAGGTTACAGTGCGATAATTCAAAAGTCTTTGCCTCAAAAATCTCGTGATCTAGGGAGTCCTTGTCACAATTGGAAATCTGACGATGGGGAAGGCTTTGTTAGATCTTCGTGCTAGCATCAATCTGATCCCCTTATCTATGTTGAAAAAGATAGGGGAGGTGGAAGTAAGACCAACCAGAATGACTCTTCCATTGGTAGATAGATCAATTAAACACCCTTATGGGATAGTGGAGGATTTGTTTGTGAAAGTAGAAAAATTCATGTTTCCAGTGGACTTTGTGGTATTTTTTTATCTTATCTTTCACGTTGATAATATGAAAATTTAATTTTCAAATTATCAGATAAAATTTAAGTAAAGAGAGACAACTGTCAATACTCAATTTCGTCCGGGTAATAATAAAGTGATAATTTCAAAAAGAAAACTAAGATAAAAATAAGTTTAAAAAATGTTTAGCCATCGAATTTTATTATCTCTATTTTTGTTTCCCATAAATAATAATAATTCAAAAAAAAGGAGAAAAGTTTTTTTGTTGTGATTAAATGGGTGCAAAGGTGTAGCCCGTTCCATACCCTTGGGTCACACCCCCTCGTCACTCGCTTTTTTTCGCTTTTCCCACCTCCTAATTTCTATAAGTACACCCTTAAATCTCTAAGATTCTCTGTGTGCTCTTACTATGCTAACCCCTGTAGCATTCTGTATTACCTCTTCTACGTCGTTACCCTATACAAACAAAAACCTGCTCCTGCAATGCTCTCTCCCACATCTAACATTTCCTTAACTTAGCAAAACCACTTCGTCCCTGTAAATGTCTGACCCAGTCAACTCTCCAAGCAGTACTAAGACACTGCTCTGAGGATGGGCACAACCTAGGAACTCACACACGCAATAGAGGCATCACGATGGAGACTCCTCATACACATCCCACCAAAAAGAAAAAGCTCACACATATTGCCTCTAATGGGGTTCTCGTATATACAAGCAAGGAGAAGACTCTCTAGGGCGGCAGATAGATAATTCTCACACGTAAAAAAAGAACTAGCAAGAAAAGCCATCAAGGAGAGAATCACAAGGAGGAAAAACAAAAGAAAGTGAGAATACGTAAGGTTTGTTTGCTTACTCTATTTTGGTTTCATTGTTTTCATTCTTGGAAAGTTGAAGTCTAAATGGTCAGGCCCTTTCCTAGTCAAGCAAGTCCAACCATATGGTGTAGTGGAATTGGAAGATCCTGAGTCTTAGAGGAGTTAGACTATAAATGGACAGAGGCTAAAGCATTATCTTGGTAGTGAGATTGAAAGTCTTACCATAGTAATCCATCTGAGCAATTTATGATCATCACGCTATATGACGTTAAACGAGTGCTCCATGGGAGGCAACCCAGTGTTTGTGAGTTCTAAATTTTGTGTTTTCATTTTTAGTATTATTTTGTTTCAATTTAGCATTGACCTCAGATCATTAATAAGAAGTTTGGAAGAAAAAGAGTTTCGGGTTTGAAAAAAAGTTATAGGAGTGTTTTCGCCCGAGCGATGAAAGTCTCGTCTGGGCGAATTCTGTAGATAAAATTAAAAAAGTGTGAACTGCAACTCTCGCCCAGGCGACCATAGTCTCGCTGAAGCAAAAATTTGGGGTGCTCTCTCAAGTCATTTCGCCCGGACATGCTAGATGTCGCCCTAAACGAAAAATTAGGGTGCTTATTGGAGTGTATTCGCGTGAGCGAGGCATTTCTCACCCGGGCGATAAGTCACTTATGGGGCCTGCCATGTCAGCCTCGCCCGAGCTAGATGGTCTTGCCCGGACAAGATTTTCGTGCTCTGGTTTTTAAAAAAGGTGAAACCCTATACGTGGGGCTCACTCCCAAGCTCATTTGCGCCGTCCCTTGCTCACTCTCTCCGATTTCTCGCTCAATCTTTCCAAATCTTCCATTTTCACTGCATTTTCTTGCATAATCTTTGAGGTAAGTGATTCTTAGTCTCAATTTGTCTCTTTTAACCGATTAATTTGTGCTTTTATGCCCAATTTGGATTGCAAAACCCTAGTTCCGCTTTTGAAAGTGAATTTGTGATTGAATGTGATGAATGTCTGGTTGATTTGGGAATAATGTTGTCAATTATCTGTTGAGGAACATGATTATCATTGATTTATGGCTTAGAATGTATGCCCTCACCCATTTTGTTGTTTTGTATGCTATGCACACCAAGTGTTTGATGAAATGCTTGCATTGAGAATATTTGAGTGTGGGATAATAAGGCAAAAAAGGCATATAATGATGTGATTCATAGTATTTGTAAGGCTAATGCTTATTTTGCAGATGGGTAAAACTAAGTTCACTGTCACTGGAACCTTGAAGGGCACATCTGCTGGCTCTTCCAAGGGCAAAAGAGTGAGGACAGACTCATCTGGAGAATAGCCTACCAGGTAGATCTTCAAAGACAAGGAGAAAGAAAAGAGATATGAAATATCAAGAGCTGGTCCTTCATACTAGAGAGAAAAGTCCAACTGTAGACAAGAGATCATGACCATTTTCTACATGAACTCATGAGGAGAAACTGGATGCAACTGGAAAATCCTCTGCAAAAGTTTGATCATGAGGTAGTTTATGAGTTCTATGCCAATGTTTGGGGGGAAAGACAAATTGCTCAAGAGAGAAGAGCCAGAGTTAGAGGAAGATGGGTGCCCTTCAACCCCCAATCAATTAATACCTTAGTGATCCATTCCAATTCAATGATGAAGATGATGAGTGCATATACCAGATGCTGACATCTAGGTATGATGGATTTGATGAGACCGTAGTAGCCAGAGCCTTGTGCTTGAGGGGTTGGGCTTATGAGACCAGACCCACTAGAAGACCACTCGAATAAAGAGAAAGACATGAAGATAATTGCCCAGATTTGGATGACATTCACTCTGGCAAATATAGTGCTAATAGGGCATGTCTCTGATCTTAACATGTCCATTTCATATTTATACACATCTTTAATGTCCAAACCTTGTAGGAGAAGTTTCAATCTTAACCCTAACTCTAGTTTATGTCACAAGCTTCATAACCCTAAGCTTGCATCACAAGCTTCCAAAATCTTCTCAAATGAGAGGTTAACATCTGACATAAGTGGGTGACATGTTTGTAATCACATCATACCCTAGATTACGTGGCAAGCTTCTTTATTTACCTAGCTTAATGTCCAAAATTCATCTATATCCCATGTAACATCCCTATTTTAAATAATAATAATAGTTATTTTATGATTATTCTAACATCAGTGTTAGAAAAATTTATATTTTAATTCCTGCAATTAAATTTTTATGTTAAAAATATTTTGTATTCTGAATAGATAAAGTATGAACAATGAAAGATAGAGCAAGTAGATTTTAAGAAATATTATAATGAAAACAACACTAAAATGAAATAATAAAGAACAATATCAAATAAAAGAAAAAATATTATTATTATAATAAGAAGAAGAATTGAAAAAAATTATTTAAATAATTAATTAAAAAATAAAAAAATTAAATTAAAAAAAAAAAGATATGTGATGTGTGAACTTGTCTAAAGAGATAAACTTAAGTGTTAAAAGTATCCACTAACATTAATTGCAGCAAGACATAAATCCTAAGAAAATAAATAAATAATAAAATAAAAGTTATTAGTGTAACTAAGTGTAAGGTGTGAGTGGGGTAAAGAAAAGGTAGAAGAGAGAGAATATAAGAAAGAGAGAGAAGGAGAAAGAAAGAGAGAAAGAAAACAGAAACAAATAAAGAGAAAGAGAGAAAGAGAAAAAAAAAAAAACAGAGGTTTTGTAGGGAATTCTTAAACCTTCCAGAAGCATTTGTAACTCTCTTTTTATTGTGTCTCTCTATTTAAAGGTAAGGAGAAGTGAGGTTAAACTCTTTTTATGTCAATATTAATAAACTTATGAGTATTTTTTTAATCTTTGATTTATTTTGAACTATCTTGAACTATATTATCCTACTCTCTTAGTTTTCCTACTTATTTTATTTGTGTTATCTTCAGTTACTTACTGATCATATTTATTTTATTTATTTTATCATCAGTTACACATTTGTCCTATTTATTATATCTCCAGTTACGCATTGGTCATGTTTAATTTATTTATTTCATTTATTTTATCCTCAGTTTCGCATTGGTCCTATTTTTTTTATTTATTTCATTTATCTTATCTCTAATTTCGCATTGATCCTATTTATTTATTTACTTCTTTATTTTATCTCTAGTTATGCATTGATCATATTTATTTTAACTCTGATTTCTCATTAGTCCTATTTGTTTTATTTCTTTTATTTCCAATTTTGCACTGGTCTTATATATTTTATTTATTTTATCTCCAGTTACCCATTGGCCCTGTTTATTTTATTTATTTCATTTATTTTATCTCAGCTTCATACCGGTCCTATTCTTTTATTTATTTACTTATTTTATCTCCAATTACGTATCAATCCTATTTATTTTATTTTATATTCAGTTACGCACTGGTATGGTTTATTTTATTTAATTTATTTCTGGTTTCAACAAAATTATATTTATTTAAAGTTTTCGCTTTAATTCTTATTTTATTCTATTTTGTAATAATTTAAATATTTTATATGTATACATATATAGTAAAAGTATATATTTTTATTGATATAGATAAAAGAAAGTTACATGTATGTTATGTTGTTAATTACTAATTGAATTTGTTTGAATGTTGTGTATAATTTATGAATTGAGATACATATGACATAACTTAATGTTCATTGTGTTATCTGATTATTGAAACCATCATGAGTATGCTTGTGGTGAAAGAGTACTAGGTCTCACATAGTTGAAACCAGGTTAATATATTAGTGTTTGTTGTTGGAAAGTCACAGTTTGATACACTACGAGATGAAAGGTAGAGACCAGGTGGGATCCAAGAAAGTATTTTAAGTAGCTGAATATCGCGATAGTTCAAGACTTTATATGCCAAACTTGGTACTATCCGATACCTACTTTAGTGACCGAAATCAATGTTCGAATCTGTGACCGAATCAGTGATCGAATCTATGACCGAATTTTAGTAGTTGCTTCCTACACGATACAAAATGTTTTCTGCACTTAAAAAATTTCCAAAATACCAATAATGTCCCTGTTATTTTATATATTAAATAATTTTTCTTCTTCTTATGTTTACAGAAATATCTCTCTTATATTTTTTTAACAATAATAAAAATGATGTTAGATGTTGTTAAGATATTTACAACAATTTAAAAAATTCAGTTTAACACATTATTTTCAAATATTTAGTTTTATGATAACTAATTCAATGTTG
>Ga0123340_1005474_pt1 | contig 12070 bp, 14 predicted proteins | sample SirMexnodulemix_FD_89961 | JGI IMG/M metagenome (GOLD analysis project Ga0123340, IMG submission 89961) | Root nodule microbial communities of legume samples collected from Mexico - Siratro Mexico nodule mix | ecosystem: Host-associated > Plants > Roots > Nodule | place: Mexico: Nepantla... | reverse complement strand
AAAATATCTCTTTTTTTTTTTTTTTCCTTTTTTTTGATCACTACCCCAATTCTTTTATTTTTTTGTTTGCCTCCAATCCCCTATTTTTTTTTTTTTTTTTTTTTTTTTTTTTTTACGAGAGTCTTTCCTTACCTAATTTCGCTCCTATTTTCCCCCATTAATCACGCAGGTTCTACCTGGCGTGAGGTGGATTGAAACATGTCAGATTTGAACTGTTTTTGGAATTTAATATTTTGACGTAAAGCCCATCTCTTTGCGGCTATTTGGGGGCTTGTTTCCTTGGACAGTGAGGTCGTCCATTTCATATGTGACATCCCAGGTTAACATTTTTTTAAAAGGTTTGATTCCTTTTAAGAATATCTCAAGAGATTGTGTCCCCAATAAAGAACTGGATTGTTGGAAGATATGTATGTTGCTCCTTTCATTTCATCACATTTTCATCCTCTTTAATTGAAAAAAACGGATTTTTTTTAGGTGGGGTTTGTGCTGTGGCATTGTTAGGAGTGTGTTAAGAGTGAACGAGTTGTTAATGGATCAAGATAGAGGTGATGTATTGGATCCGGTTCATGGTGGGAATTTAAGTCATTTGGTTGAAGGGGTTGCAATTGGTAGAGATAGTATAAGTGGAGAAGCTGGAACTTCGAGACAGGTCGATGAGAACTCGGGATCTGATAAGGAGCTAAAGGAGGAAGTTAAGGGTCAAGACAAGCATGGTCGAGAAAATTCCAGTGATAAGTTACCTGGGGTTGATCAGGGAACTAGTTATAATTCAAACCATTTGGTTAATCAAGAAGTGATTGAAACTGTGGTGGTGGTTGAGCCTGTTCAGACTGAGTACATCAATGAAGATAATAGGAAATTGGAAGTGAAAGTTGAGGAATCAGGGTTGAGTTTGGTGTCCATGAAAGCAGCAAAAGAGGTGTCTGAAACTGATAAAAGTTCATGCGTGATTGATATAAAGTGCGGCAGCCACAAAAAGTTGTATGAGAATTCTGAAGGTGAAACGATTTGTAGGATTTGCCATCTAACTTCTGGTCATTCACCGGATGTAACAATTGTTGGCACTGCTAATAGTGCTACAAGTGTAGATTTGATTCAGCTTGGTTGTGCTTGTAAAGATGAGCTAGGCATTGCGCACGTTCACTGTGCTGAGGCGTGGTTCAAGCTCAAGGGGAACAGGTATCTGTTCTTGTCAAATTAGTTTGATTCTAGTTTTGTAGATCAACAATAAAATTAGTGTGCTTTTGAAGTTTTGCATTCATGCTTTTGACATCGATCACATTCCTGATGTTGTCAACTTGTTTTGAATTCCTAAATCGTGAGTTCTTGTCAGTAATACTGTTTGGTAAAATTTCAGACAGCAAATGTTCCTCTTCCCTTTTGTTGCTCTATGTTTGTGTATCTTTGCAGGTACTTTCATAATATGGAACAATTATTAATTTATCAATAGTATTGGATAGGCTTATCTTTTGTCTTGATCTTTTGAGGTCTGTGGCTTCTTTGTAAACGTGTTCTTACATTAGAACAGGATTTTAGAAGTAGGACTTTTCAATATCATAATTAGGATTCCTTCAAACCCTTTCCAGATCCATGACTAGGCTTATGCTTGATTTTGGCTTCATAAGGCTCCTTCGGTTGAGCTCTTGGCATTGAATTTGCTTACCACCATTACATTAGAGAACTGGGTAGCGTAGCGTGCTGCTATTTGCTTTGATTGGTATATTTGTAATTGGCCAACCGCTATCACCATTACTGCTGCACCCATACATAGCCATTCCTTGCATGTTGATAGGGTTCTATGATGAGAAAATAGGAGAAATGCATCCAAACACGCGGGGGAGTTTCCTCCTTTAGGATGTAAGATTGTGGATTAGACATAAGCATTATTAGCAATTTTCTTCTATTGTTTGTGAATTGAGGTTAATTGACATCCATAAGATGCATCAAGTGATCAAGTCACAGTTTGGCAAGTAGTAAATTATTGGATTTGGTTGTCATATTCTTGTTGGGTCATTGATATTTGAATAAGTGTCTCGATGAAGATCCTTTTGGATAAGGTTTCCATGTTCAGATGACATAGGGGACATAGATTAGGAAATGTTAGTCTTATCACTCACAAAATGAATTTTTATTAGATATTATGGGGATGTATTGATCAACCCTCATTATCCTGAAATGTAACAGTAGTTTTGCATTCTATCCATTGGATGTTTCTAAGGTTTCTTTTGCGTACAAGTCAGCTCTATTGTTAGAGACCAAATACGGAAATTTGGTTTCATATCAAGCGAAAGCCATAGTGTCAATCTAGCATTAACTGATCATTTTGAATACAAATTCTTCTATCGTGTAAAGGGCTTGTTTGGATGAACACTTATTCAACGAGAGATTATCACAGGAAAGCCTATTCATTAGTTTGGAAAGAGTTTAGTTTGATAAATTTCTCCGTAAAACTCATTGAAATAAAATAAACAACTTAATATGTTCTGTAAAAGCTCTCTCTAACTCCTTTCCGTTGCATGATCCTGAGATTCTTTTGTTCACTGTTATGTTATACTTCTATTGTATAAATACCAAATTTAAAAATGGTCCCTTGCAAGGGAGTGCCATGGTGCTACCTTTTATTGATATTAGCTACCTTCTTAAACCACAGGTTATGTGAAATATGCGGTGAGCCTGCAAAAAATGTTTCAGGTGTTGCTAGTAATGGATTTATAGAAGAGTGGAATGAAAGAAGATTCATGGACAACGATGGTATCTCATCCCCAAGGGTTGTTGGATGCTGGCGAGGACAGCCATTTTGTAACTTCTTGATGGCATGCCTGGTGATAGCGTTTGTGCTGCCGTGGTTTTTTCGTGTAAATATGTTCTAGCTGATGAATCAAACTCTATAGCTCTTGCCTTCAATTCTTCATTCCTGCTAATATTGTGAGTGAATGATTGGTTTCTGACATACATGCTATGAAGAATCATCACATTTTAGTGTGATGTTAATGCTTAAACCTCATGTCCAAGTTCACACTCTCAGGGTGTGTGCCCTGAAGAAGATGTGAAGCTAATTTGTAAAGAAATTACCAGCTTGCCAAGGGATTGTCAAACTATTTCCCAGATGCATTGTTCGGAGTGTGTGTGTGTGTTGTTCTGAGGTAAATATACACGGAGAGAGTACATTTTACTTTTGGTGGCAATAATATTGTAAAAATTAAGATTATGCTGCAAAACAAACACATAGTGCCTCCTTTTTTTCCTTTTTCTTTTTGCACTTGTTTTAGTTTCCTTCACTGTTAGATAATTTTTTGGATCCATCTCATCCTGATAAAGTTTCAAGTATAATGGAGTTTAGAAAGCTAGGTTAGCTAAATTGATTCAAATTCATCTTTTGACAGACAAATATTTGGAGGCAATGGCCCTCAATACCACTGTGCAACTTATTTTTTAATACTCTCTTTAAGAAATAAATGATAGAATTTACAAGTTCAAACTTGCAAGATAAGTTCATTCTTGCATTTAAAATATAAACTTAATTTGGATTAAGGTAATGTTGATTTATGCCCCTTCTTAATCAAGTGCTGATGACTCATGTGCCGTTTCCTTTCACGCCAAGGCAATTTAAAAAGAACAGGAAAGTAAAGTTTTAATTCTAATATAATGATAAATGCTATGTTTAACAATATATCTAGTTTCCATAACTGGCAAATGTAATTAGAATAAAGAAAGAAGAAAAGAGGAGAAGAACAAATTGTACTTCTCCTAAATTGTTGTGAATTGTAATAGAGACAGCACAGAAGGCCCAAAAATTGGAGGGTCCCTCTCTAGTTTGATTGATAATCCAAATGGTGGATCCGGTAATTACAGAAGGAAAGTTCGTTAGGCTCGACCACTCCAGCAATTAAGACATGACAGTTGCATTGCATCGATTATTGTGTTTACTTTGGTAAAAATTCGAGGTACTTGTCGTGTAATTCTTACAATAATACATTGAAAAAAGTTATTATTATTACAATAACAAAAATATAAATTAAACGTATTATACAAATCACTTAAACTATTACATGTAAATTACTTGTTTAGAGTTTTAATTTAAGAGTTATTCTTTTATGAAAAGTATTTATAATAATAATAACAATTTTCTATATCTGTGTGTGGATATGCATTTTACATTTTTAACAAGTAACAGAAGAAATTATTTTCCAAAACTTCAAAATTTACTATGAGAATTAAAAGAATGAATTTGAATGACAATTAAATTTAATCATTTTTGTGAGAGACTGAAAACATATTTTTCTAATCTTTATTTTCTCTATATCATTCCAATGTCTCACTAGTTTACACTGATACAATCAGTCAATGCTTGATCTTTACACAAGAAATTCGTCCAACGCATGGAAAAGAAGTAACAACGACGCTTGCAACCTTACTTTTGACATGCTTACACATTTCATCAATCATCAATCATCAATCATCAATCATCATCCATATTTTAACATATGGTCAAAACTTTTATGAAGGTAGTGTGTGACTTAACAATCTATAGAAATGCAGGTTTGTGAGAGGCTTGAACTGTCAGCTCTGCTGATAAAAGGGTTAATCTTGACCCACACCAGAGAGAAGACAGAGGCCAACAACACTGACCACAGAATAACAATGGTTGGAGTACGATTTTGGCGACCCATGAGACCCTTGAGGAATGGATAGAGATGGAAAATAACCCAGAAGGCAAAGAAAACCTTTCCAAAAAGTGGTCCCCAAGACTCATATCCTCCATTAAGTGCATCAGAAAATCCAGCCACAACACCAACTATGTTGATAACGATAAGGGTGGTTGGAGGAATTAAGAGTGTGGTCCACTTGATCATATATAGTTCACCAAACTCGGTGTCTTCAGCAGCTTTGGCAGTGACCGTGAAGTTAGTGTCAACACCAGCGAACATCTTGAGGAATCCTTGGAACACAGCAAACAGATGGGCTGAAACTCCTCCAATCACCCAGAACTGCTCATTACGCCACAAAGCTTCAATGGTCACACCACTCCAACGCAGCTCAAGCACACTAGTGATTATAATAGACAGGAAAAGTCCAAGAAAGAGGGCACTTGCAAGGTTGGAAAGCTGCATCAAATTATCAAGTGTCACATTTGTGCAATGACCTCAATTTATTTATGGATATACCGATCTGTTGCTAAAATAAAACTGTTTTCATTGGTTGCGTAATTACACATTAAGCATAATTGTGACATATCTCCTTACGGATTCAATTAACGATTAACTAGTAACAACAAATATATCTTCTAGAGTTCAATAGATATTTACTGTTAGTACTGTTTTTAAGATGATTATCATAGTTATCATAAAAGTCAATAAACTTTTATATATACTATCATGCATTAGTAATTTTTGACACTGATAAAGGAATTACCGTTGGTATGATGAATTTTCCTGTGAGAAGGCAAATTGCAGGCAAAGTGCAATAAGCAACGAGAGGAAGGGATGTGAACGGGTAGACAATGGTGTTTATGTAAGCAAGTCTCTGCAGCCATTTGAGGCGACCTCCTGCAAAACCATACCAGAGGGGGCAATGTCTACTGAAGAAGATTTCAACTGATCCAAGGGCCCATCGAAGAACTTGGTGCAACCGATCAGAAAGATTGATTGGTGCTGATCCTTTGAATGCAGGCCTTAAGGGCATGCAGTAAACTGACCTCCATCCCCGGCATTGCATCTTGAAACCCGTTAAGATATCCTCAGTCACTGAACCATAGATCCATCCAATCTGAACAAACAAGAAAACATGTGATCCAATAAGTAAAAAGTGAAATATAGTAAATGTAGCTAGAATGATATTGTAAGGAACAAAAACATCATCACTGGTGAAGAGCATTGGCATTTGAGTGTAACCTCTTTTCCCCATGCAGTCTTCTCTTCATATCCACAGCTAATAACATGAATGGCCTCTTTGATCAGCATTGAGGGATCAGCAGATTCTGGCAGACCTCCACTCTCCATCAGTGTAGATTCAATGAAAACAGTGGACAAACCAAATGTTTTCTCAAAGCTCATTTGTGAAATCAGCATTGACCTCTCATATTCATCATAATCTGGAAGAAAACAAGAAGCAAGAAGCATTTTCCTCATTCAAGACTCTGCTATGTGCTTAAGTAAAACTGATTCACAAAGTTAACTGTGCTTACTGTCAATCTCCCTGAGATTAAAAATGGCAGCATCAAGTTCTTCCCTCTTTGCATCTCTATAAAGCTCCGAGACATCTTTCGTTTGCTTCTTTGAGGGGCAGCAACAACAGGATGAAGATTTTGGTAATTTGGGCATGGAAGGTGGACTGTAGCCATAAAGTGCCTGTCTATTGAAAACACATCCAGTTCCCACATATACAGGTCCTTGAATGCCATCAAGTCCTTTCATGTTAACCTGAAAGAGATCAAGGTTGGAAACTACAGTAAATGTGTGTCCATGGTTTTTACTTCATACAAGTTATACCATCAGATGCACTTTCTTCAACACCATTACAATAATGTTTAGCATCGAAACAATTTCTGGACATAGAAACAGATAGATTCCAAATTAATTGAACTCTATCATCCACAAAAAGAAAACACATCAAAGCTGTTAATACTTGTTCGATGCTCAATTTTCTACCACACTGAACCTACAATATGTATGAAGTTTTGAAACTCTTTTAAACTTACATCGAAGAAAACTGTGTTGCGATTGGCATATCGATCACTACGATCAATACCATCAAATCTCTGGGGAAACTGCACATAGCACAAATCTCTACCAACTACTGGATCCATCAGAAAACACATTGCTTCCCGAACAGCCTTGCTGTTGTTCACATAATGATCACAATCAAGATTGAGAATGAAGGGAGCATTTGTGAGAACTGCAGACACCCTCACCTGTATAAATCCAAATAAGCATCAGCCATTGTAAAATTTTAAGGACCTTATATAGAATATCAGTACAAGTATCTACCATACCAGTGCATTTTCAGCACCAGCCTTTTTGTGGTGTTGGTAACCTGGCCTTTTCTCTCTGGAAACATACACCAACCTGGGAAGTTCATTTCCTTCTATGTCATGGGCACCACTGTGTCCAAGGAAAACCTGCAAATGACAAACAGAAAATTTGCTCACATTCCAGTTTCTTTTTGCAATGGAGATGCATATAGAAGTATGGCATGCACTTGTTCCAATAATTGATCATTAGAGCTAGTCAATCTAACAAAAATAGAGAAGGTTCTCACTTTGCATACAATCATCAAAAAGTTCTTCATATTGTTTGCTCAGAATGAAAAATAGAGTGATGCTAGAACAGAACAACCAATTGCTTATGAATGTCAAAATAGAGCACTCGTTTTCAACAAAAGAAAAAGTAAGAACAAATATTGTGGATATTGAAGAAAAATACGTAAGGCTTAACTTGGTGATGCCATAATTAATTAAAAACTAATCATATTGAAGAAAGCATACTGTAAGCCGAATATGTGTTAATTGCTTCTACACAAATTAGATAATTAGCTTTATATAGCATTCCATTAAAGTACTGGGCTTTTAGACTTCCACATTTGCTCCTTCCAAATAATTTTGGTAGCCAATTTGCAGATATCTGAGTATGTCAGAATTGAGATTTGATTACACAAAAAATGACTGGATGTACCTGAATCATGCCAGGGTGATCACGTGAGTTATTTCCTGGCCATGAGGTTCCATCTTGCATAGTCCATCCTTCATCTGGTGTTTTCTGAGCCTTTGCTACCAAAGCATTAATTCTCACTTTAAACTCTTCATAGTCTCTCTGGAAGAAAAGCAAAGATAATCATGAAGAGGTTTCTCTTTGAATAAAAAAAGGTGGTGAGTGTAGCAAGTCAGATGTTTTCTAATTGTTCCATCAAGATTCTCCTGACTTTGAGGTTATAATAAATATATGGAGCTTCAATTCAAATGCTTACCTTCATTGCTCTACGTTCCTTCACAAAAGAAGGTTGTACTTTGTCCTTAAGGTAGTCAATCTTCTGAGAGAAGTAGAACTCAGGTGCGCGTGGTTCAATTGCAAACTTTTTGCAAAATGGAATCCACTTTCTTGCAAAGTCAGCTGTCTCCACAAGGGACTCAAATGTGAGCATTGCTGCACCATCATCAGACACATAACAGGATACTTTATCCACAGGGTAGTCCACAGCAAGAATAGAAAGCACTGTGTTAGCAGTGATCAATGGTGGTTCTTTCAGAGGATCGACTGTACTGACAAAGAAATCCACAGCAGCAAGCTGAGAGGGTTCGCCAGGCCTTTCATACCTGGCATGACAGTGCAGAAGTGAGCATTCAAGCATCCAAAATATAAACTAACTGAATATCATTCTCAAACTCCACTTAGATGTTATTTCACTTTATATTATCCATTCATTTCATATGTATAGGTTACCTTTCACAAAAATAAACTGAGAAAGGAAGAAATACTGGAACAATTCTCAATCCACTTCAACATGATTTTTCATTTAAAATCTTGAAGTACAAGGAACAAAGTTTCGAATTGTTTTACAACTTTGCGTATTTACCTTGCAGAAAGCCTGTCAATAAAAGTGTCCCTGTTGATGGGAGACCATTTAGGGAACTGATCTAATACCCAGGAAAATGCAAACCAGATCTCACAGATGATGGATGTCAACCACAGACCAAAAGCACTGTCAACAGGATTTGTAACTCGATAATGGAAGAAAAGACCCAAGATTATAAGCCGAACGACTATCACAATTCTGTATGGTGTGAGTCTCGTTTTTGGGATTGGAGTAATGGTTGAAAGTGGCTCAGCAGCTGCAGCCTCTGAGGACCTGCAAAATATATCAGCATGAAGCTAAGCACATCATATTAAATTAAAATGATAGAGAAAGGCCACTAAAATTAATAACCACATGAAAATATTCATTATCTATCACTAGATTGAGAAATTAGTCATTGAAACAACTCAAATAATATTTTGATTTTATTTCTTACATGTACTTTTCTTAACCTTTTTGTGTCTGATTCCATGTGTATAACCAAATAACTCTACCGTATGCTCACCTCAATTTACAAAGAACTATTTTAATTTTTTTCTATAGCTTCTCTTGAAATAAACCTAATTAGGGTCTGAAATATTTTTAGCTTTCCAAAAAGGATGTTATTTCAATACACATCTTGTATTGTTCTCTGCAGAAAATATGTTACATATCGCATTGAACTCACTGTATTTCTTCCATCTGCTGTTCTTGTGGAATTGGTGCCTCATTTTCAGCCTTAGGTGCAGACTTCTTCTTCTTGTTCTTTTTATCCTTTTCCTTCCAGCTTTCCACTCTATTTTTCCAGATAGGATTCCCAGATTCATCGTTCAGTTCTACAAGAAAAAAAACAGATCATGATCATCAAAAGGAAATCCTAAAGAAGATATACCAGAAGGTGTGGGCCAAGTCTCTCTTTACCACTATCCACTGTGGACACAGTACTGACATGCCTAGCATGGAGCCCAACATCCTGCATAATGGAAGCAGAGATTGTAAGTGCAAATATGAACAACTTGACACCAAAAATTTAAGCCTAACTAATGACTCTTTGCACCTGAGAAACATTGATCTGGGCAGCCATAGTGGATTGATTTACATAAGCCTTGGTGTCATGATTATCATTTGCTCTATCTATGAAATACATACAAAAGGAGACAAATCTTAGGCTATTTCACCCAAAAATAACATGTGATGAACTATTATGCATGCGACTTTTATGTATAATCACACAATCTTGACTAAATGAGTTACGAAGTGAAAGAGGGTTACCACTTACCAGCATAGGGAGTGGCACATCTCAAGCAGACCTTACGACCCTCATTGACTTCATATTCAAAACAAGCCTTGCAAATTGGGAAATAGCACTCATGACAAGCCACAAACACCTCCCCATTAGCATCAAGTCCAACTTGTTCACCACAAGAGTTGCAGAAGTGAGCTCCGGAGTCCATCATCTTTGGTTCTGGTCCACCTTATGCTGAAGGGCCAAAATCGTTCTCCGACTGACCCTTTGGTTTTCAGTCTATGCTCTGATGGATTTTTATATGAAAGAGCATAAAGTCATTGAGGGTGGTCTCTGGTGTAAAGGGTGTGGAAGGTGATGGTAATGTGGTGGATCATTTTCAGAGGTTAGGAGGTTGGTGTCATGCATTGTGTAGCTCACACACAAAGGCACATTCAGAGACAGACAGTGAGAGATGAGAAGCAACGTCTGGTGTTTTTTTCATATCAAGAAATTAAACATTTGAATTTATTGCGGGAAGTATAAGGAAGCCTTCGGTTGTGCAGGGTACGTCTTTAACTAACAACTCTTAAACTACAAGCTCACGACCACTGACCAGCACCCAAAGGAATATTTTAAGTACAGATACTAAAATTGCTCTACCATCAAAAATCATAAAATAAATCAAATTACACCTATTATAAACACTGATACAATACTTTTTTGGAATCACTGTGACATTGCTAATCTTATCCATAGATAATTTATGTAAGAAAATTTGGATAAGGTGTTTTTTATTTAGTATTTGTGCTGGAGTAGATGGATGGTGAATTAGTTGGATAGGGATGAAATTAGTGTCGGTAATATAGGGATTATAAGGTAGGTAATATTTTCAATTTCTTGGTAAGAAATCCTTTCAACTTTTTTCTTTTCTCATATACATTAATTTGGGTAAGAAAACTATAATCAGATGCTCTTCTTCTTTGACTAATATATATCGGAAAGTAGTATACAAGTATTTAAGTGTCCAATTTAGGGTGAAAACTCTAATCTATTCTCAGTTTTTCTTTCCATTTCTTTTAGGGTTTAGGGTTCTCTTCATGACTATAATCATTTTCATTTTAAATCTATTTTTTCAAAACTTGTAAAATGAAAGAAATGGAGAGGATCTATTCTCGGTCTAGGTTCCGTTTGTTTTAGTATTGGAGGATTAACTGATAGGATTGATTTTGAAAAAAGAAATGAAAAATTAGTTATATTGGAATTTTTGTATTGAAAAGTATAAGCATTAAATTACCAATGCACTAATAATATAAACGATTTTTGTTCTATTAATTAAGAAAAAATTATCAAGTGTATCTTTTTTATTTTTACACTAACTGTTATCTTTAACATAATTTAAAAATGATTGAAAATTAAAAACTGTTTACTCATTTTTTGAAACATAGGAGTGAGTCCAAGTGATGGCGCTCGAGCGTTTAGTGACGAGGTTTTGTGCTTCTTATTCTCCTCACCCATTTAAGCTAACATATTTAACATTTAAAACAGTTTATGGTGCTAACTGCCAAAATAAACGTTTCTATTACAAAGTTGCTCCAATGTCATATCATGTTTTCAATTTACAACCTTTTATTTTATGTATCATTATTATATATTTGTATATTAATATGCCATGCATATATGCTACATAAACTCACGTTCTGCCATTTATCTAGTGGCTCTAAATAGACCGGTCAATAACTAAAGGAACTTTCAATACTATAAAATATATTAATATTCCATCTACGCCTGTATTTTCTTTTATATAGTAGCATGTGTTTGTGTAGTTTTCATGTAGCAATGTCATGATGTCTTCACAAAAAGTGACGAGTGTCAAATAGAGTAACTTCAAAGTTCAGCAGAAAACGTGTGTGACACTATTTAATATAACACACAACGTTCTGCTTCAGAATCAAGCCATGAATCCGAAAACAGTTAGGTCTTTGGCTGTATGTGTTCATTATAAAATCCAGAGTTTTTCACCAATACTTCCTCAGAATGACATGAAGCTCGATATGATTCATATATTTTTTCCAGATTTTGGAAAACATAAATAAATGGATTCTAGTTGTCATCGCAGACATAGTATTTGGTTATCTTTATCTTGACCTTCGTCACTGCTAGATGCAAAAATTCTATTTCCACTATGACCCAATACTTCAAACTCTGTTTTTTTTTTTTTTTTTTTATTTATTTGGGGTTTTTCCATTTTTTACGCTTTTTTTTTTTTTTTTTTTCCGTTTCGGGTTGTTGTTTTTT
>Ga0123340_1005471_pt1 | contig 12072 bp, 8 predicted proteins | sample SirMexnodulemix_FD_89961 | JGI IMG/M metagenome (GOLD analysis project Ga0123340, IMG submission 89961) | Root nodule microbial communities of legume samples collected from Mexico - Siratro Mexico nodule mix | ecosystem: Host-associated > Plants > Roots > Nodule | place: Mexico: Nepantla... | reverse complement strand
TCAAAATGAAAGTTTCAATTATAAATAATTATTTTCAACTAATTATTTCAATTATTTTAGAAACAGAAAAATACATACTCAAAGAAATAGTGCCATGCATAGATTTTCACTTAAGGAATTAATTAAAATAATAGATTTTCACTTAAGAAATTAATTAAAATAGTATAAGTTGGACAACATTTAAACATTATCATTGCCTTGCATGATTTCTTTTCTGCTTAAGTAAGATCATACCAGCTAACACGATTTTATAAACGGATAGAATTTATCCATTTTTTAAAATTGGTAATAATAGTGCAATTGGTAATAATATTGTCAAAAATAGGTAAATAAAATTTTTTATTATGAAATAGGTGAATTGTATAAAGTGGACATGATTTCATCTATGATTTCATTTAAGTAAAAAAGAAAATTGTGCAAAATAGTAACAATTTCTGTGTTAAGTAGAGAAATTGGAATCGTATTAGATTTATATGATTTCACTTAAGATATTAATTGAAATCAAAATCGAATTAGCTGGACACGATTTTAACCTTAACACATTCCATAGTTGAGACAATTTACTAATTTTTGTAATTGATTTTTTTTTCTTATTTTAGATAATGCTGATAAGAATTGGACTGTTATGTGAAAAAACTCGCAGAAAAGAAAAGAAAAGAGATTATAATACTCTTAGTTAATCTTTATATATATACTTAAAAAATTGAAGTATGTATCATACATTAACAGATCATAGATACAGTATTTGATGAAAGACATTTTGTAAAGCTTAAAAAATTGAGATACATGACTGGTCATGCTCTAGTTTGTAGGCCATAGACATTACTATACGGTTACGTACGAAATACATACCTAGGGTCTAAACAAAGTAACTGTCTTTAGGAGCAGGATGATGTTCCAAACGTGACGCATAAAGGAACATCTAGTCAAGAATTTCTCCGAAAACTGTGAAAGGGGGACACAGGGAGAGACCAGATTTGTTTTATTAATATCGGGATCTGTGCAAAAGTATCAAGCACTAACCATTCCAATAACAATCTTATAAGCTTAATGGGGTCACCCTGCCCTTATTGTCCCTTTATTCCCCTATGAAATAGGGAATCTGCTCGTGAGTGTTTGAGTTGGTAGAGATATTAATTTTAGATACACAACTTTGTTATCATTATATCATACACTTCAGTTAGTTAAATCAGTGCCCTGGTGATTCCTTTCTTAAGTCAAATTTTACACTTGAGTGTTACAGAAAAAAGTAAATTTGTTATCTTCATTTAGAACTAGATGGTATTGAAAGTACTTTTTGTTGTTCACTTTTTTGTACATGTTGTTGAATATGGAGAGTAATGGAAACACAATTGGGTTGGAATTTCATTCTTTTCTTAGCCATGGCACATAGCACATAGCACATAGGATAGCAATATGAAGCAGGGTGATGAAACCCTGACATCTTTTCAATGGAGAAAGTCACTATTCAGTAAAGGGAAAACAGTATATATGAAGCAAGCACTTTGAAAAATGGTTAAATAAATGCATTAAGGAAGCCAGCGAGGGTTGAAGAAAGGCGAATAATTCCACTTCCACGAACCAGAATATCATTGTTCCTGCAAAGTTTCGGTTCTGTTTCTTCCAGCGATGCCTCTGGTTGGCATCATGTGAGTTCTTGCAAGAGGGGTACTACAAGAATACAACTTTAAGAGCCCTGCGTGAAGAAAAACAACTTTCATTTCAATTTATCCATTCAAGTTTATTTTAATGAATATTTGTTTTAACTGGTAATTTTCATAATCTCAACAAATGATAAAGCCAAACATAAAATTACATGTTCAGAGATTTAGTCAAAACAAGCAGCATCACCATCAACGGCATTTGTCAGCAAGGGCATATTTGTCTGCAAAAGGATTTCATACTTGCTTGTCTTTGTGAGTGCAAGAAGTCAGAAATTTCAGTGTAACGTTCAAGTATAAAGCACTTTTTTGGGGACCCAAATGCTTCTTCTATTTTATCTCATCTAAAACATTTCTTTTTTTAATTTTATATTTAAAAAAAGTAAAAAATAATCTGTCTTCCTTTTTATGAAAAGAAATTTGGGTTCTTCTTTCGCACCTCCATACCCAAGCTGAAAATACGAAGTTGCCCTTAGGTCAAAAAATGTTTTAACCCTACCCCAGCTACAACCACTCACCAAACCACCACCAGAAACCACGGAGAAAAGCCAACCCCTAAACCTTCACCACAAAATCCTCCACGGTCTTCGTTTTCACCCATCAGCAATCCTTCATTAATTCCCAAAGGCTTTTTCAGTAATTTCGACAAGGGCATTTTGGGAAATTAAAAACTTATGGGGGTGCAGAAAGAAGCACCCAAGAAATTTTTTATTTATGGGCTACTTCATAATGAATCACTGAGGCCCAAACGTTAATGGGCCTGACTATCGGGTCGCCCATGGGTCCACCGCGTTTCAGAATGATTTATAATTTTGATTTTCGAAACCGTTGCTTAGTTTTGCGCGCGAATTCCAGAGAGAGTTTTGATTCTGAATGGAGTTTTCTGCGGTTCAGGAATTCTGCTTACATGTGAGTTTCTTCTTCTGCAAAATGTTCTTATATTTTGTATTCATTTATTTTTGTATGAGTTTCTCCCAGGTTCGTTTATGTAAATTATGTTCACATTGCATGCGAGTTTCGTGATTTGTTCGGTTATGTATGTGACATGAATCTGCTGTTATAGTTAATATCTTCAGCGTATCAGAGATGCCGATTATCGGAGCAGATTTGCAGACTCGCAATCATTCTCACTCGCTCTTCATCTTCGGATCCTTCTCTTCGAATTTCAAGTAGGAAAAATGTTTGCTAGTATTTCGACACGATTTCTCTATTGCGCATTTTATCATTAGATAGAATCTATTCAATTTCCAGGAAAGTTTCTAATTAATGGAAAACAAAAAAAAAAAATGAACCTAAACGATGTTGGTTGGCTCACTGCAGGATTATAGTTATCAGAAGAATGATGCTAAAAATTAATAAATCTTGTTTCGGCTAAAGAGTAGTGAAGTTTTTATTTGTAATAGCATTTGAATTTCTTTTGAGAAGTCTCTGATACTGGCATCGGGAGCTGCTTAGAGGAATTTCAGGACTTGAGGTTTTCTTCCACGGATGTTGCTGACAATTGGGGTAACAAAAATTCATGATTGCCGTCTGAGTTAAATAATATTTATTTATGTAATTGTTTGTTTATTTTGCCTCTTTTAAAACAGATGGAATGCTTTCTCTCAAAACCACCAGTAAGTGTTAATGTTCTCCTCTAATGTTAGTTGTGGTTTGATCTTACTGAAAATATAGATATCCCGCGTGCACAAAATACAAAAAAGATAACAACTGTTGTATCCGAGTCAACTGTATTGCTCTTGCTTTGATGTGGGAGGTAATATGCCGGGCCAGCTATTTTGTCTAAAGGGAAATGAATTTAAGCCATGTGGAAATTTATCAAATGTTTTATGTTTCCCAGTTGCTTGTGTAATTATGCTGTGTCAACTGCTGAGTGAAGTCAACTATTGAATATATTGCCATGTTTTGTTTAGTTATTATATTATCACGATTCTTATTGCAATCTATGGAAATTGTAGGCATCAGGGATACCGAGATACATAGTTATCAGATAAACCTGAAAGGAAGTGGTTCCTCTAGAATAACAACACTACCTTCAAACACCAAAAATGGGGCAAAATTCAGGTAAAAGAGTTATTTGAGATACATTTTGAGATTAATTTGTTGGTTAAGTTCCTTTAAAATAATTTTTTCACTATATTATTTTGCAGTGGTAGTGAAGCTTATCTGTCTTCTTTTGTTAGCCGCGATCTCTTACTGGCTGATATTCATACCTTTATACAGAAGGTATGCTAATTTGTCCATTCTTTTTTGTTGTGAAAAATAAATTACTTGAGATACATGAAATGTTTACTACTAAGCTGATTTTTTCAATCTAAATGAGTTCGATCAAAGAGCTCAATTATCACTGCCTTGGTCATCTGACAGTCCTACCTAGAGAAATGGCAATCATTGCATTTATACTCATAAAATTTAAACATGAACCAAGATCGAAACTGTAGGCCATATTTTTTGGTGGGCATTTTGAAGTACACTGATTAAGTTAAATGCTATTGAATGAAGTAATTCAAATCTATTGCTTTGAACTAATATGGGTCTGCGGTAATCAAATGTTTCAATTATTAGAAAGCACCGGCATCTCTAGACAGTTACTAAGGCTCTACATCAGAAGTTTGTGTCATTTTGCACTTCTCCACTGTGGCAGAGTGCCTAAAGAATTTTGGTTTATCACAATTTATTATAGTGAAAAATCAAAAGAGTGCTAGTGCTTCTATTTTCTGCAACCCACACCAAAAACAGGATAAATCTTTACCTGATATGAAAATTAAATAAAATTAGCAAGCATAAATTTGGTAGGCTTACCATGCCTGAATGTACCAAGTTTGTTGTTGCTTTCGTATTCAATGCATATCAAAATTGGTCCTATATATTTAAATGATTTTGTTGAAGTTGTAATATCTGTTTATCTACAAAATACTCTGCTGTTTATATCCATGTATTACACATTTCATATTTTTTCTATTTATTTGTTGATTTTGCAGGTGCAGATTTTAAAGATTCCTGTAAGTTAAACTGACACAAGTGAAGAATTCTCTGCGGCATTAATTTCTTTCAAACAACTATAACTTGAAGCGGGTTAATACTGTGCTGGAGACCATTTTCCATCTATCTCATATGCCATCAACAGTTAATAATTCCACTAAATCAGATAGCCAGATGGCACTTTTTAATCATTGACATTTTTAAAGCAACCTTACAAATTTAATTCAGTAGCCTTGACTTGACACAGTCTTAATGATTCACTTTTTATATTTTATCCAGAATATTGCAATTCAATTGGTTGCAGAAGATTGCGATGTTCCTGAATCACGATATGAAAAGGTTTTTCTTGCAAATGAGTGCAAGCAATTACCAGGGTCGGCATCAAATCTAGAACTTCTTAAGTCTGGCATAGAAGACTATGTAGTTAAGCATGGAAATAATTTAAGCGACAAGTGTAAATCATGCTTCCCAAGTTGGTAAATTCATAATCTCAAATCACCTTCCGTTTATCATTTAGAATCTTAATCTTTTTTGTTCTAAACGTAGTAGATTGATTGCTTTCCTTCAGTTAAGTCTCTATGAAGACATCTTTTCTACTTTGTCATTCTCTTTCATCACATGTAGGTGTCATCCAAGTTCATGAGATATGTTGATTATCTCTTGAATATTGAAATTCCCTCTTTAACACTTTTTGTACATAGGCAATGAAAGCATAGTAGTTTTGAGTTATTTGTACGTTGTCATATTCAGTTAGGTCGCAGAACCTTGAAGGTATGATAGTATCTAGACAATTCTTGGTTCCTAATATTGATGTCTGTCCGCTATTGGGCATATGAACTGTAACAGGTTGTTAATTGGAGCCATTTTAAGAGTTCTATTACATTTTATTACTGATTGTGGTAGAAAAACTTATCACATCTAGAAGCCCGTGCTAGAACTTGGTTTGCATGGTTTTTTTAAGCCTTCTCAAAATATTTACTTTCTTGGAGGGGATCTGGCATGCTTGTAAAATGGGGCCTCTAGATTCTTAAATCGTAGCAATTAAAGATTTGAAGTTATATACTTTTTGAACCTTTATTTAGGGAGCAGCTCAAAGTTGGGGTTGGGGTTGCTTGCTGCACTGATAATCGCTTACACACGGAACTGGTGATGGAGGCAGTCTTATTAATAAGTAATATATCAATGCAGAACAATACGTGCTTCCGGGAATATGGTAATAAAACAGAGGTCCGTCAATAACTCTCTTCAATTTTATGCTTTAGCTATCTTCTTATGTTTTAGATTTTATCTATCCACTACTTAATCTGGATGATAACAATGTTTAATATCAGGTTTTGTATTTCAAGGACTTTTCACCTTGTACAATCTCCCGATCATCTATGAAGGTGTTGCAAAGCATTGACTGGAAAACATATGGCTTAAATTTAAGGGGTGCGGTAGAGCAAGATGGCGTTACATTACTGGAATGGGAAAACTTGCCTACAGATACACACATTGATGTTGTGCTCCACATATATCATAAACAATATCCAGCATTGGACAGATCCTTTTTATCTTCATCAGAGAATGTTAAAAGTGTTTTGCACACCGTTTTCTTATACATTTATTGTATGTTTTTCTGTCATACTTTTCTTTGGATTTTGTTTATATTATATTTATTTGTTGAATAAGTGACGATCTAGTAGTTCTTATTCAGAAAATTTCAAAACTGAAGCATCATAAGCAGTTTGCCTTTTGTAGATAGCCAACATCGTACAACCAAGCTACAAGTCTACATTTGTGTTAAAATTACATTTAATATTCTTCTAGGGCGTTCATATTTCCCCTTTATGTTTATGAACATTTTCAGTGTATGATAATGTAAATTTTCTGAACTCTCATGTAATTTATACTTCCTTGACACATTGGTAAGACCATGATTCCAGCTCCAAGGAAAATGTCTCCACATGACAGAAACCTTGTTAAGAGAGCAGTTAAACTTTCACTGGATGACTTGAAGGCGAATCATTCCCAGGCCTTTTTAAGTTCACGTGCCCTTCAGGTGAATTCTTCTCTATCATCTATGTTCCTCAATACTTTTACTGTTGAAAGCTTTCCCTCCAACTGATATTTTGCATTAATGTCTTAATTCTTAATTCAACTCCTTGATTTCACATTCAGTAAGCTGAATGTTTAGTGTAAATTTCTGGATTATCTCTCCTGGCCTACTTTATGGCCTAACGTTTTATAATTTGGTTCTTTCAGATTCGCGGTTATGCCCCTGATCTCGCAAAAACAATTGCTGGGCTGATATTGTCTTCCGGTGACTTGGATTTCCAGGGAGAATGCTTTTCTCTTCTTGGATTACAGTCCCAAGAAGTTGGAACTGAAATTGTGGAAAACTGTATTGAAGAAAGGATTGTTTCAGTTATAGAGATGAACGACAAGAAGCCCCACAATTCTCAACAAGTCGCACCTTATCTTTTCGAAGAATTAGAAAACCCTGTCCAGGAATCAGAATTTCAAGAAAACGATTTCAGCCCCTTCGACTTTTAACTGTTACAAGGTTTTCCTGCGTCCCTAGTCCATCTTTCAAAATGGTAGTAGCTGATATAATGGCATATTAATTTTGATGGCCTTAGTACATATATAGTATATTTGTAACAATGTGACGTCTGATATTAATGAAGCTTCAAACTCAGATTTTGTGTATAGATGACTCAAATTTAATCACGTAAACCATCTTTCAACCTTTATGCATCTTTATAAATTCTACAATTTTAAGGGAAGCATTGCGATTTCTCTGAAAGAGCCGAACGAATCATAAAGGGGAAACGGGAAAGAAAGAAAGAAAACATGGACGGATTAATATAGCAAACATTCAGCAGCGTAACTATAGTTTGGTTTTAATTGGGATTATGATTCTTTTCAAGCAGCATAGGGAGCAGGAGTGAGGGAAATTCTGGGCTCAGGAAAAGAAACCATGGATGATGACTTCGAGAATGTCTCCTCTTTTGCCACAAGGAATCTCGATCTAACAAATCTAGGGACTCGTCGTTATAAATGTCCGACCATATTTTTTACCATATTGTGTCTTTGGCTTATATTGTGTCTTTCGCTTCCTTACCAGTATACATCCACAGTTTAAAAATCTATTTATGTTCCAAAATATGAGAGGAGATTGATCGCTCAAGAAACTTGTTGAATGTAGTCTTGCACACCAGAATCATGATATGTGGTGTCCCTAATGTAGAAACCATTTGACTTGGACACAACAGAAATACGACTATGTAAATTGTAAAATAATATGTAGTTAGACTTGTGCAGTTGTGTGTGGCTAATATCACTTTATAATGTTGGATTAGGAAGTTTCACAAATAAAATGTCGATAGGTATTTTTTTTCTTTTACAAAATATTTACATAATTCAAAAAGGTCGGTTAGTGGCAAGGGATGCATGTGCAGTTTTTTAGTCCCAACAATCCTTGTAAAAGCGCAATGTCTGTTCTGCTTTTAAAAGAAAGGCAGTAATCCTTTCACCATGCCTTGCATACAAAAATTTGATAGCCAATCAATAGAGTGCAAGTCCAAAAAGCACAAAACAGACAATACAGGTAAACAAGATTTTAATTACGAAAACATATATTTTAACAGATCTAATAAACAATAAACAATTGTAAGCAGTAAGAGAAGAGGGTAGAATTTGACTTTTAATTAAAAAAATGGGATAATTTCTAGGAAGCAAAATATTCAGTAACCACCGTAGACAACCCCAAGTTTTTACCCCTTTTAGAAACCCTATTTTATCATGAATGCCTCGTCCTACTGGTGGCTGATAGGGCACTTGACAACATGGTTTCTATGCAATTTCTTTCTTCACCCATTCTTTCTTCATGGACATCCATGTGAAGTTAGAAAAAGTATAAATTGTCAGTCAAAATTTGGAAATCTATTCTATAATACAATCTGGGACATGATTTCCACACTCTGAAAATAATTTCTAGATACATTTTCTTTCATATTGCACAATAAGGTATGCCACATTATACAATTCAAAATATATTTTTTAATTCTAAATCTAAATTACAACAATTTGAACTTTTCCAACCCAAAACACGAAGAAGAAAGTATGCTGAAAGAAATTGCCGGATTTCTAAGTTTAGAGACAGGAATCTCATAATAGACCGGGCCCTGGGTCAAGATATGTTATAGCCCGCTCTACAGACTCAATAGAAAACAGAAAACTTTAATCTCTTGCATACAGATTCAGCTATATCTTTCAGGTTTAAAATGTTCTAAAGTTCATTCCCCAAGCTATCCACGAATCGAACATTGTACCTAAGCCTAATCCCCAATGGATACTTCAATAACCACAAATTTAAGCATATCTTTAAAAGTATGAAGTGAATATAGTTTTTTACGGTAACTTACAAAAAATAAACAAAATCCCCATTTCATACTTCATTATATGAAAGATACATAACCAAAATAAAACTATAAATCAGAACCTGGTGATGCATTGAATTAGTATCTCCATTGCAGTTATGGACATTGCATCCAAACCCAATATAAAGCTCAGAGTATTACACATCGCAAGAAACAAATTCCTACTACATTTAGCACCGAGATGTCCTAAACCACCACATTACATGAACACATATTCGAGTTGTATCGGAAGAGGACCAAGAAACAAAAGCTAGATAATGTTCACCCCTGCATCCAGAATACCAATCCGCAAGACTCCCAAAGGCATTAAGCCTGTGAAGAAAAAACAGGGAAAAATCAGCTAAGTCATTCAAGAAGTACATTTTTTCATTAATTTTTTAACGAACTGGTAATTTGGAAGGGCAACAAAGAATTACTTTTAACTAAACATATACAATTTTTTTTATTCACTATGCATTGTTTAAAATCTTTTTTTTTTCTACAATATAACAGGAAAAATATCATTAGCTACCTTATTGGCAATGTTGTTGGAAAGCCAGTCCAGACCTTCGTAAAGGCCCTCCCCAGAGGTTGCACAGGTGCTCTGAATGTACCTGGAAAACCATACGTGAGTTAGATCACAGTATGATACCTATGAATACAGAACTAGGGCATTGTTCTTAAAATCATATTTACCAGTGGCGCTGTCTGAGAGAGTGGAGACCCAACTTGTCCGTAATCTCAGCAGCATTCATTGCATTAGGAAGATCTTGTTTGTTAGCAAACACAAGCAATACGGCTTCTCTCAGTTCATCCTGAAAAGATTATTAAATAAACATTTTAAACATTGTCATTTCATCATGAGAATACATAAAATAGAAAGTAAAAGAACAAGGAAACTAATAATTCTAGCCATGGATCATGATCCTTGTAAACAATGAAGTTGACACAGAAGTCTGTTCAATTAGAAGCACTGAATTTCCCTGGAGATTGACTGAAGAACTGGTCATTCAATTTCCAAAAGACGTCATAGTAACATCGATATACAAGAGTTATCAGAAATTATGGTCCAGCCAGAAACAGATTATTTAACAGCAGTGATAAATGTTATTTCACTTGATAAGTAAGAGTCATATAGATACAGCGAAAATATTTGCATTTCCGGCTTAAAATAAACATTCATATCAGTCCTTCCTCAAAACCACAAATGAAGTCTCAGAACATTTCGAGAATATGTTAAAGAATATTATTTATAGGTAATATATGATTCTAAAACCTTTCTACCTTGACCAATTTACAGGCCCTTTCTTTTGGCCCGTATGTGATCCGAAACCTTATGTAGAAGAATGAAGACATGGCATGGCATAAAAGGCCAAACTAAATTAACTGAAGTACCTCATTCAACATCCTATGCAACTCATCCCTAGCCTCAACAACTCTGTCCCTATCATTGCTGTCTACAACAAAAATAAGACCCTGAGTGTTCTGGAAGTAGTGCCTCCACAAGGGACGAATCTGCAAAGCAAAACATAAGTATTCAGCCTCTGACTACCAGTAACCTTTGCCAGGTAATATTTGTATTATTTTCAGGGATGCATAAGAATCAAAATTTTCACCTTGTCCTGGCCACCAACATCCCAAACAGTGAAGCTAATGTTCTTGTATTCTACAGTCTCAACATTGAACCCTGAAATAAAAAATTGTTAACACCTATATACAAAAAATCATAACATTCCAGTAGTCTGGCACACTAAACAGTTAAACGATATCCTCTTCACAAAATAGTTTGCTTCCCAAAATAGTTTGCCGTTGAAGATCAGGATCTCATTAGGCATCACAAAATCACCAACACAATTTAAGATCTCAGTATTCAATTTTGAAGGTTTCATTAGGCATCCACATGACTCACTTCGAAGTCAGTCATATTCTATAAAAAAAAAAAAAAAAGAGTATCTAACCAACCGATAAAGAATATCTATGCATGTAAACAGGTTAAGAACAGTCACAAAACAGAACCAAGCGAGGAAAAAAGAGAAACAGAGTCCAGAAACTCACCAATGGTAGGAATTGTTGTAACGATCTCTCCGAGCTTGAGCTTGTAGAGGATAGTGGTCTTACCAGCAGCATCAAGACCAACCATCAGAATTCGCATTTCCTTCTTAGCGAAAAGCCGACTGAAAAGCTTCGTGAATGTCAGCCCCATTTCTCCTTCAGCTTATGGATCCCTAATTTCACCGTTGAAACAAATTTTCAATTTACAAAAAAATTTAAAAAAAATTAAAAAAATCTCCAGACCGAAACAGTAATGTTCCTTCCTCAAATCAATAGACAGTGACGTGAACAACACCAGATTCAACCAGATCTCAAACTAATCGAGCAAAAACAGCAGCATGCAAATCGAAACAGATCGCACAAAATAATAATATCATCAACAACGGAAGGATCTGGAGAAATTGATCCAGAAACCCTCGGATCGAAGGAAAGAGAGAATAACCGCAAATGAAGAGGCGAAAGCGTAACGGAAAACAGCGATCGAATCGGAAATCGAAGTGCGAAGTGAAAATCTGATTCCGTTTGCATGAAGAGATTAAGAAAACGAAAAGAAGAGGATCAGAGGTTTGATATTGTTACCTTCGGAGATGAAACGTTCGTGGTGTATTCAGAAATCGCCGAGAGAGAGAAAGAGAGAGAGAGACACGAAGAATGCTTTGCAGAAACGCGAAACGGGATGAGTCACGTCAACGAGAATAGATCTTATAAGAGATTATTTCCATCTTTTTACTTAAAATAAATAAAATAACAAAAGCACTTCTGCGGATTCTTGATTCTTTGGAACCTTCCAATCCCTTGTATTCACATTCAAATCAATAAATAAATAAAGAAAATGAGGCGTCCATGTTTATGGTTTATTTTAATGAGGCGTCCAATAAAGAAAATGAATGCAACCACGTACATAATTCAAAAATGGTTGGTTTTGCTTTTGTGTGATCTTTTTCTTCTTACAAGATATATATATATATATATAT
>Ga0123340_1005470_pt1 | contig 12072 bp, 7 predicted proteins | sample SirMexnodulemix_FD_89961 | JGI IMG/M metagenome (GOLD analysis project Ga0123340, IMG submission 89961) | Root nodule microbial communities of legume samples collected from Mexico - Siratro Mexico nodule mix | ecosystem: Host-associated > Plants > Roots > Nodule | place: Mexico: Nepantla... | reverse complement strand
TATATATGTCGTCACAAGTAACGTATGTTAATGAATCTTAATATATATAAGAAACATAAAATAAACAATTTTCTCCACAACTAAGGTTAATTTTACAAATATACATGACACAAATAAAAATTTAATAAATATAAAAAAGTAAAACATAATAAAACATTAATAATTAATAATTGAAAAAAATTAAAACATCACACTAAAAAATTAATAATTAACATTTACCATTATCAGGTAATAAAAGTGCAAAATTTTAAATTAAACTCATTTCAAAATTTTAAGTATAGTATTATTTTAAAAGGTAGATTCGTTTTGGTTATTTTTTTACGTAAACTTTTGTTCATGGTGGTTGAATATGTGAGCTTTTACATTGTTGCTTCTATTTTTAAGTGGCTAATCGTCACGTTCAACTTCTACCTTTATGCTAATTTTTGTTGCTTCTGCTTTTATGGTGATCAAACATTTGCTTTGTTTGCTTCTAACATTGTAGATGTTTGAACCAATTTTCTTTTGTCTAAATAAATTTTTTTATATGCTAATTTGACTTTGATAGTTCTATCTTGCATGTTGGTTAGGTTTTGATAAATTATGTTTGTAGATAATAAATATTTTAACAAAAAAATAGTGTTTGTATCCATAACACCAAGAATAGCATATTGATAATTGCCCTAGAGAGATAACATAGTAGTAACCTTTAAAACCTAATGCTCCAAGGTTTCCAACTATAGGGTTTCTAAGGAACCCTTAAATAATAATATTAAAATAACTATTTTTATATGAAAAGACGTATTATTTTTACTTGCTACAAACATGCATGTAATTTATTTAAAAAAATATAGATTAGTATTTTATGGAAGAAAGCATTGAGTAAAACGGTGGTCGTTTTTAGATGGAAGAAGTAAAAAACAGCGTTAAATAAAGATGAATATCCCTTTGGTGTGTCATTTGTTAATATTAATATTTTAAGTACAGATTCTATATACGAAAATCCGATAAAACAATTTCTGATTATTTTCTAAAAATACGTCGGAAAATGTTAATCATGGTTAAAAGCAAAAACAAATCTCTGATTTACTTAACACAAAGTGTTTCAGATATCGATTAATGGTAATTTGCCGAAAAAGGGGAAAACTCAGAAGAGTGAAAAGGAGGGTTTAGTTCGGTATTGTTCTCTTTCCGTTCGGGTGCAAATCATCGAGAGTGAGAGGAGAGAGAGAAAGAGAGAGTGAGAGAGAGAAACAGCGAGCGGAGATAATTTTCATCGCGGCGGAACCCTAGCGAGGAGAGCGGCAGGGGCGGTGGCAGATCGGAGCGCGAGCGAGGAGGATGAGCGGCAAAGGCGGCGGGGGCCACAAGGCAGGGATTCCTCCGGCCAGTCGGAAGATGGTTCAGAGTCTGAAGGAGATAGTGAGCAACATCCCCGAACACGAGATCTACGCCACTCTCAAAGACTGTAACATGGACCCTAACGAAGCCGTTAGTCGTCTCCTTTCCCAAGGTATAACACTAACTGCACTAGGGTTTTTCAATTCCATAACTCCTTTCGTTTTTCCCTTTCTTCGAACGTGCTAACTTCGTTGCTCTTTTCGTAGATCCTTTTCATGAGGTCAAGAGCAAGCGAGAGAAGAAAAAGGAGGTGTGTTTCAGTTACTTCAGTTCGTTTTCATTTTTTTTTTTTTAGTTGTATGTTATGAGGAGTTAGTTGGTAGTGTTTGATTGTGGTGTTTACGATGAAAATTTCACTGTATTTTATTTTCAGACTAAGGACACAACGGATTCCAGGCCTCGAGGGATAACCAATACGTCTAGTCGTGGCAGCGGTGGCGGCGCTAGGGTTAGTGCCGACCGCTATGTTGGGCGTGGAGGTGCTACTCAGTTCAGTAGTAGTGGTGGTAAGCTTATGCTGGTTGCTATTTTTTGAATGATGCTTTTAGTCTTATGTTGCTTTGTACATTAGCAAGTCTGTCTTATGCTGTTGATTTGTTGTTGTTGTGGTTGTCATCGTTATCACCTTTGTTTGGAGGTCAGATTCTGGTCTTCTGCAGGGAAAGCCTGTATCGAAGAAGGAAAATGGAACGCCTGCTTATGGAGGTTCTACCTTTGCTGGGCATAGCGCATTGGACAATAATGCAAATAGGCAACTACCATCCTACAGGTATATTTTCCTTCAACAATTTTGTTCACTATTGGAGTAGAACTAAGGAAATTATTTTGGTTATGATATATTTGCGAGTTTGGTCTGGTTATTATGAAAGGAAAAAGTTCTGGCCTCTTGTGTTTAACTTGGAGTTTAATTTTATTCATGTACTAGACGGTGCTTGTTATGGTTCCTACTGTTTTTTCTAGAAAGCAAGTTGGCTGTTAAAGCATCCAACTTTTGCAAGCACTGTAGATTCAGTTTTATACAGTTGATGCATTCTGTGCCTTTTTTTTCTCTGGATTACTTTATGTCATGGTGTGCACTTTATAACAAAGCAAGTAAGTGTCCATTTTTGTCTTCCGAAGATATTCAAGACACCAAACTGATTACAATGTGCTACTCAGTTTATATATTTATTTACAATGTCTTCTGTTTATAACTTTTATTTTAAATTTGAATTTGTCCTCTAATGATATATGTAACGTCAAATCATCTTTCAAATTGACATGTTTGTAATGAAATTGGGTTTTGGAGGATGAATTTGATGGCCTTAGATATCATTTAAGGACCAATATGATGTTGCATATAGGTTGGAGGGCCAAAGTTAGTGTTTACTCATTTTTCTTTTCTTTTATGTTCCAAAACGAAAATTTTTCTTGAAGTGATTGGGTACTGATCTCAGTTTTAGTATGTAAGCTAAGATGGAGTGTCTCATGAATGTTGAAAACCGTTGCAGTGATTCTGTCGGTGATGGGCTATCTTCATCCCAACATGGTGGATTGCAATCTGCATGGGTGGCGAACCCAGGTCAAGTATCAATGGCTGACATTGTCAGGATGGGTAGGCCACAGACGAAGGCATCCATGCCCAACTCTTCTCTCCACAGTGGTAACCATCAGCATGTATTTGCACCCCCAGCAACTTCACAGCACAATTTGCATTCATTGCAAGGCCATGCTTCTAAAGTGTCACAGACAAACAATGATCAAGGCTTTGGTTTTAACTCCAATGTCGAACAGAATGATGAATGGCCATCTATTGAGCACCAGTCTGCTGTTTGTGTATCCTCAGTTGTAGATGATCATCCAACATCTGAGTACCATCCAAACTCTTCTAACTCTGGTGAAGCTAACCAGCAGCTGAAGACCCATGTAAATGAACTTGTTGCTGAAGATGATGTTGAGAATCCAGACAACGCTGGATCTGTTAAAAGTACATCTGAAGAGAATCCCGAAAGTACATCTGCTTTTGATGGTAGCTTGTACAATGACATGAATCCCTATCAACCTCATCGGCATCCTTTCGAGAATAATGAAGGTAAATACGGTGCTTATTTGTTTCTTGTCTTGTATCTCTATTTGTATTGAACATGTACTTTTTCATAAAAAAATTAAACTCAGTATGGATAAACTTCATAATAAACACTTGTAGAAGATTTTAGGCAGTAGAATAAATCGAACTTCTCACATACTTTACTTTGTCATCCTTTGTACTAATGAATGGTTTAAAAGGAGTTATTGTAATTCTAGTATAGTCATATGCCTTTGTGTGTAATTCTAGTATAGTCATATGCCTGCCTGTGTATGATCTTTAATGGTTTAGATTGTTATTATAATAATCTTGTTTGAAGTTCATGATGATATCAAACACGTCCCTTCATTAAGTCATGATTTTGTAACTTCTTCCTTTCAGTTGAAGGTGTTTCGTCAGTTGCTGCAAATTTAGAGCAGCTAAATTTACACTCAAATGATCAGGGGACAGAACAAGAGGAGGAAAATTCTTCTGTTGTAATTCCAAATCATTTACAACTCCATACCCCTGAATGCTTGAATCTGAGCTTTGGAAGTTTTGGATCTCCTAATGATGCTTCACTTTCTGGATCTGGCCCATATCAATCTAGGCCCTTGAAAAGTAACTTGGAGGATGCATCTGGCCCATATCAATCTAGGCCCTTGAAAAGTAACTTGGAGGATGCATCTGGAGCAACTGATGTTTCAACAATTGGGTCCTCAGATGTCAGGCATGTGCTTAGATATTAGTATACTTTCTGCAATATTCTGGTCATTATGGGCATGTGCATCTTACTTAGGTATGTTTTTTTTTTCCTTGCAGAAATCCTGACTATTATGGGGATGAGCATCTTACTTCTACCTCGGATGGGAATTTAGCTCACATAACTGGTGTAGATGCTGGGACTTACGAGCATTCCTCCATTTCACAATCAGAGGCTTTAAAATCTGAAGCCCCTGAAACTGCTCAGAAAAATCAATATTCATTTCCTTCTTCTCAGCACGAGTTTGCATACGAAAATGCCCAACAACCAGATGTCACATACCCTCATTCACAGACAAGCTCACAGATGCAGAACCTGTCTCCCTTCTCTAGTGTAATGGTAATGCATAGACTTCTTAGATCTTTTGATTTGCAATATACAACATTTTCATGTCTGGGTCTGTTAGTTAGACTTAGTTCTGAAATGATTTTGATATTTTTAGGAACTAGATTCAGTGGAACCTCACAACAATGTTATTGATTGGAAAAATAAGAAATATTGCAGGAAAGATCCCTGTAATCCCATAGCAAATGCTCCTGAGAGCAGAGATAACTCTCTCTCTGCCCTGTCCCTAAGGACTACCGGAAAAGATATTGGATGATGATTACACGCACCCCCATATCCTAACTAGCTGTCACATCAGCAGTTCTTTAAGATTAATTGTTGGGGGATATAGGCCCAAATTCATTGTTGTAACCTATGAAGCCCAGACACTGACACGGGTACGGATACGACACGGACACGTAGACACGTGTAGTCTCCAAAATATAGGACACGGGTACACGGATCTATATATTACATCACTATCAATTTCAATCAAGATTTATGTGTTAAAAAACTATCTATGAACAAAGTTAGTCAAATATAACAAAAAGATAGATATAATTTCTTTATCTAAAATCTAAAAAGTCAAAAGAAATATGTATAATTTAAATATTCTTATTATATATAAGATTTGTATCTTATCTTTATAATAAGTTAACGAGTTTTTAAGTAAATTATTGTATTATTCTCTTTTAAAATTATGTTAGAACTATGTTAAAATTATTAGATGTTTAAAATATTGTCTTTTGAACTGGACACTTCACTAATACGTGTCGTACGAGTGTCGTACGAGTGTCAGTGTCCGATACGTGTCGGATACGTCACCAAAATTGGAGTGTCCGAGCTTCATAGGTTGTAACCCTACCTGCTATGAACAGCCTTGTCCCTGAGGCGGAGATAAGGAAACTGACTTCTGGTACAAATATATTCTTCTAAGCTATGGACTGAAGATTTGACGGTTGTGCCTCTTCTTGAACTGTTATAACTAGTGGATGCTCAGTGCTGCGCTACTATTCATTTCCTTGAGAAAAAAAATCTAGTTTATTCTCTTCAAACAGAACAATTAGTAGTAGAGTAGTTGTTTACTGTAAAAAGTGCACTTCGAGTGGCCAATTTTAATCAATTTTTGTGATGGAATTGAGAATTGAGGATAGAAATCCCCCCATTTAATGTCACCCTTATTGCTGGGATGGTGTATGATTTTTCTATCACAGTTATTTGTTCTGAGTGAATTTCAATTCTCAGTGACTTTACTACACAAATTTGTGTGGCAACTTATTACTGGTGACTTATAATATTGTGCAGGGCCATTTATTGCTTTATTGTCATATCTAGTAATAACTTGTATTACTGTAGTTTCTCTTATCTTGTTTTAATATTATCTGCCTATGTTGCTACTTGCACCAAACTTATAGTGCTGTTTCTTGGCAGGCTTATACGAATTCTTTGCCCAGTGCTCTGTTGGCTTCAACTGCTCAAACAGCAAGGGAGGATATCCCATACTCACCCTTCCCTGCAACACAATCATTGCCTGCGAAATATAGCAACATTGCTTCTTCAATTGGTGGTCCCACTATAACCATGTCAGAGGTGAACTTCTACTCTAGCTTATCTTAGCTTTTTCTAGTCAAAGATAATGTGTACGGGTATTTGCATAGTCGTTATATTTGTGGGCTGCAGTTATGTACTGATATTCTGGTACATAATAGCACTAGTGAAGTGTTGGTTTGAGCTACTTAATAGAGTCTATGTCCATTCATTGTGTCACTATTCAGTTTGGTATTCCCATAAAATTCCACCTAGGCATTTGGACTTTTATGCCTAGGTGCCTGCATCGATGGTATCCTGTGTCCGTATTGTGTTTGATTTAATCTTGAGTATATGTACACTCTGCTCTGCAATTTACCAGTGATGAATCTTGATTGATTCTAAGTTCGTTCATTGTGTTACTATTCAGTTTGGTATTCCCATAAAAATGGGGGCGGATAATTTATGGATGACATTGTTATGTTTATATATTGTGCAAGGGCACTGAAATACTATGAATTTAAAAAATGAAAATCCTGGTGAGACAATATATATGAAATAAAATATGTTTATATATGTTAAAATATAAAATTAAAATTCTCAAGGTGTTGATTATCCTTTTCCAACCCAAGTTGACGGGTTTTCCCACTGCCCAGTCCGTGTGAAGTGTAGTACTTGAGGTTGGCTAGTACTTTGTGGTTGCTGGATATTAGAAAACAGAGTTTACTCTAAAACGCAAATATGGATGTATTTTGTATAAGTATTAATATTGAATACGGATTTCATACAAGTATTTGTGCCTTACATGTTTGAAAGCGGGTTTTATCATATTGAACCTAAAATAATCCCAGGTCATGGGTGCAATTTATATTGACATTGTTTGCCAACACTTCATTTGGAGTTTAACATCTTTATCCGTGATAATATATTGATTTTATAGTTTTTGTTTATTACGAGGGAGAACATGGTATTCAGTGTCATTAATATCATTTGTCAACTTGTAGGCTCTGAGGGCTAATAACATTTCAACGCCTCAACCTAATCCACAAGCTCTACCTGGTGCCAATGTTGCCGCTGGAGCTGCAGTACCCCAACAACACCTTGCTCTGCATCCCTATTCCCAGCCTACTCTTCCCCTGGGACATTTTGCTAATATGATAAGCTATCCATTCTTGCCTCAGAGTTATACCTACATGCCATCAGCATTTCAGCAGGCTTTTGCTGGCAATAACACATACCACCAATCTTTGGCTGCCATGCTTCCACAATATAAAAATAGCATTTCTGTCAGTAGCTTACCTCAGTCTGCTGCTGTTGCATCTGGATATGGTTTTGGAAGTTCCACCAGCATTCCTGGAGGAAACTATCCATTGAATCCACCTGCTGCGCCTACTAGTACAACCATTGGATATGATGATGTTATAAACTCTCAGTACAAGGACAACAATCATATGATTTCACTACAGCAGGTAAAGATCTTCACTTAACTGCTTTTGTTTTCCACGTACAATGTCTTGGGAGTTGAGCCTATTTAGTGTGAACATTTCATCCTTTACGAACTGGAGTTATTTAGTCATATAAAATGTTCCAAAATGATTGATGTTCTCACCATCGATGAAACATTAATTTTTTCCTCCTAATATCCCTCAAATCAATTACTTTATCTTCCTTATTCAGAGTGACGTATTTATATGGAGAGTAAGGCTATTTCAGTGAAATCGTTTCAGAAAGTAGTATATTTATTGTTGTTCTTAATACGCATGCAATAACCTTAAAATACAGTTATTGTGGAACGGAGATAGTATTTATGCTTGTGAAAAACCATGGTCCTTTTAAAGGCATATATAAATACAAGGTTTAGATGTGCCCCAAGTGGTTAATATTTGTTGTTCGTTATGTTAAAGAAGGGACGTGCTAATTTTGTGTTTGGTTGTCAGAATGAGAATTCTCCCATGTGGGTTCATGGACCTAGCTCCCGAACAATGTCTGCAGTTCCTCCGAGCACGTACTACAGCTTCCAGGGACAGAATCAACAAGCAGGGGGATTTCGGCAAAGTCCACAACAGCCTTCTCAGCATTTTGGATCCCTTGGTTACCCTAATTTCTATCACTCTCAGAGTGGGGTATCTCTGGAAAACCCGCAGCAGAATCCTAGGGAAGCAACCCTTGGTGGTTCTCAAAGCCAACCACCCAAGCAGACCCAACAAATCTGGCAAAACAGCTACTAATCCCTCCTTTCTCCTATATTCACCTCCCAGTTTTTATTAAGGGTCTTGATGTGAGTTTCAAAGTGACCGGTCACAGGCATTAAATGTAGCATTGTTTGGTCCCAACCCAACCCAAGAGAAGAGACCGTATATGGCCGCCACCCCGTGCGAAGTTGTATTCTATATCATATAATTATGCTCCTCATCTTTAACTTAGGTTTTAATTAAGTGTGCTAATTTCCTGTACAACGTACATTACCCTTTTTTCCAACATTCTTCGCTTCTGCCTATACTGGAAAGTAAGTTTCCTTCTTCTATACCCCCCTTCTTCCTACCTTGTCTTTCTTCCTTTTTAAATGTTCAAGGTCAAGGGGAACACAAACTATAAACTATAATTATAATTATCTTCCTTTAATGATTATTTACTTCTCTTTTCTTTTTTAACAATTTAAGTTAAGGGAAGGATATGATAATTAATACTGTTTTACATATTTGGGACTTGTTACTTGACATTAAAGGAGATACGTATTTTTGAAATGATCGTATAACAAAATAACATGTTTTATTTACTAATTTCTTCTCAATTCCCCAGCATTACTCAGCTTTCTATTTGGATTCCATCCAAGTTGTTGCCGTTTGTATCGACTTAAAACAACTTTGTTGCATTGATCAAAAGACTACGAACGCTTTCCAAACTCACTATGCGGGCAAATTGTGATAATCTATTTTATTATCTCGAGAACAAAATACCATTTTCAATTGAGTATTGGGGTTTGCCACCACCGTTATGACTGTTTCTCAAGTCATCCCTGTGAGTTTCTTCAGTGTCAAATTCTGAACTATGGTTTTTCACAATCAATGACGTACCCATCTTGGTAACGCAATTTTAAGATTTTTCATTTTGTACCACTCCTTTACCTCGATGATACCTCATCCTGTTAAAACAATAGAGACGCCACCGTTTTCTAACGAATAAAAGTAAAGTCTCACTATTAACAAAGAAATATACTTATTTTATTAAAGAAAGAGTACAAACAAACTTATCTAATATTAGAAAAGATGTTTGTTGCAGTTGCAGTTGACAACGTTCAATAGTTTCAAAACTACTCAACCAATTCACAGAAAAAATATTTATTATAATTTTTGTAGATATTTGTTTCAATTTTCTTAAAAAATCAAAATAACTTATTTTGATAATTTATGTGGAGTAACTTAACAAAAATAAGTTGATAAAAGAACTGTTTTCATGTTTATATTTAAGTTTTTGCAGCACATTGTTATAAATTATATTGATGAATAATGGAGAATAAAAAAAGCTTATTAAAATAAAAATTTAAAAAAGAAAAGGATTTGACCGAGTCAGAAGGAGAGAGAAGGGATGGTAAAAATAGGAGGTGAGAACAAACATGACGAGAATGGAAGCTAACAGCGATCATAGCTGTTCCCGTGTACTCGCTACCATCACAAAAACAATGAGCCTCTCATATTATCACCATCAATATTTTCATCACATTTCACTTCCGCCTCCGTTTTTCTTCTCTTCACCCCTCTCCGACTTCCGGCTGCCGGCGTCCACGGCGATCTGAGGCATGGCGCAAGGCATGGCGAGTAACCGCAACGCCAGCGCGGAGGCGCGGAAGGTCATGGTAGTGGCCGACCCCACGCGGGAGTCTGCCGGAGCATTGCAGTACGCGCTGTCCCATGCGGTCATCGAACAAGACGAGTTGATTCTGCTACACGTCGAGAACCCTAGCTCCTGGCGCAACACTATTTCCACGTTCCTCAAGATGCCTTCGTTGGGAAGCTCCACCACTGCGACCCTTGAATTTGGCGGAGGAGGCGGCGCTTCGGCCGAGGGAGAAGGGATTGATTTTCTGGAGGAGATGAAACACATTTGCAGGGCTTCTCAGCCAAAGATGAAAGTGCGTGCGATGAGGGTTGAGATGGAAGGAAGAGACAGGGCAACCACCATTCTTTCCCTCAGCAAAACCTATGGGGTCGATGTCATAGTTATAGGCCAGAAACGCAGTATTTCTTCTGCATTATTAGGGTTCGTATATCACGCTATTCTCATTCAAATTACCTATCATTTAATCTTACCATCAAATTTAGATTTAGATACAGCGCTTATTACTGAAATGAACCTTCAATTTTTATTGAGAAACAACATCTGTGACTTCTGATTCCAGGTTTTACTGAGAAATTTTCAGGTGGTATAGATTTGTTAATTTTCATATACATCACATAAAGTGTTATTAAATTTGTTTCGTAATTGAAAATTTTCAATATATGTTCTCTAGATATGGTTGTGTTATTGATTTGGAAATGAAATATTTGTTCTCTAGAGATTGGTTGAAACATTGAAAAAATCGTGACATTGAACTGCTTGATCATTGTTCGTGTTTGTCTATCTAACTTTGCATGTTATTGATGTTTGCTTGTGGGACACACTTTTGTACTTTCTTAAATTCTCTGTCTCCAGGAACAGAAAGACAGGTTTTACATATTTGTAGCTTCTTACATTCTTTTTTTTTTTTTAATCTTTTAATAGAATTTAGCTCGGATTTATTACCGGCCTAAACATTCTTTATACTATTATTCAATGTTTATGTATGTGATGGTGAAGTTATAACCCTGTTGCTAATGATTTTTGTTGCATAGAAACAGATATAAGCGACCTGTAGGGGGATCTATGAAAGGGATGAAAGCCATAGACACAGCAGAGTACTTGATTCAAAACAGCACCTGCACCTGTGTTAGTGTACAGAGAAAAGGCCAAAATGGAGGTTACGTTCTCAATTCAAAAACCCACAGAAATTTCTGGCTCTTAGCTTGATTGGCTTCACATGCATACATGGATCATACCTTGGCCACCGCCATCCATGGTCGACATCGTTCTCTAGGACAGCATGAACATATCAATTTCGCTGTGGATAGATTTAGGAGAAACTTTTATATAGGCACATATATTATTACATTATACATTAGGCACTCAAATCATTACTGACTTTTGCAAAAACCTTTATGATTAAACAGTTGTGCTTTTCTGATAACAACCTTAAAATTATATGTCAAATAATGATTTGAGTGCTAATGATAAATAATGTCTATCTAAAAATTATTCTAGATGTAGTGAAATTGGTAAGAGTTCCCTGTTACTTGGTTGTTTTGCAAATGGTGAGAAACCCATGTATGTTATCCCGGTGCTTAGAATGCATTGGGACTTGTATCTTGAAAGTGTAACAGATTTTTTAATATTACCTAACAACACAATCTACTTCAAAGACGAGGTTTTCTGCTTCTCTCATCTCAATGTTTGTCAGGAGAAAATATGATTTCACTGTGTGTTAGACTTAGAGGGAAGACATTGATAATAATTTCAATTTGTTTTTCCCTCTTGATTTATTAGGAAATGTTCCTATCATACACACGGGGAGCTGTTATTTATAAAAAGGGCACACACGTAACAATGAAACAGCAACTCTCTCATATTCCTGCACATTTGCAAACACCCTACCCACACCGAAATAGAAACAGCAGAAGTTAATGTAAAACCTATGATGCATATATATACATGTATCAGATACAACAGATATCAAGGATATAAATTAAAAATTCATAAATCATAATAATGAATTTGCAATTATCATTCTTAAATTCCAAAATAGAAAAGTTAACTTTTTATCCTCTATTAATGTTTAATTCCCTTTTTGTTAAAAAGGATAGACTTTATTGTTTGATTCATCAAAACACGATGATTCTATGTCCCAATATATTGCATTTATGTAACTTTTTTAATGAGATATTGCATTTATATGTATATATAT
>Ga0123340_1005465_pt1 | contig 12075 bp, 4 predicted proteins | sample SirMexnodulemix_FD_89961 | JGI IMG/M metagenome (GOLD analysis project Ga0123340, IMG submission 89961) | Root nodule microbial communities of legume samples collected from Mexico - Siratro Mexico nodule mix | ecosystem: Host-associated > Plants > Roots > Nodule | place: Mexico: Nepantla... | reverse complement strand
TATATATATATTGTACTCCTTGTCTTGTCTCTTTGCAATGTCTTTTTCCTTGTATTTCATGTTGGGGATTTTAGAGCAAAGGGGAGATTTCACAACAAGGGGGGAGTTCTTGTGATATGAGTGCTTATACATGTGTGTTTAAAGACTCCAATGAAAGCAATGTGTTCTCTCCAACATTCAAGTATGGATTATGCATCAATTGTGAGTCATCATTAAAAAATGGGGAGTTGAACTTAAAGAAAAAAATCAAGTTTCAAGAGAAGTTGTTTTGATGATAATATTTGAAGATGTTAGTCTTGAAGATGTATTGAGTGTTATAACTTCCATTGCATATGTTGAGAATCTTACACACATATTTACAAGAGCTTCAATTTAGCACACAACCAATATTAAAATTAATTAACATAAATTGGTTTGAAAGGTTAAAAATATGTGAAAAAGTTTTATGGCTATATTAATCGATTAAGATTTTAAGTAATCAAGTAAATTCTTCTTGAGAATGTTTCAGAATGGGATAATTGATTATCTGTTTTACTAACCAATTAGCTAGTGGAATAATGTGCTTTCAATGTTGAAAAATATATAGGCTGAATTTCAAGAGGGAGGGTGACACTAGTAGAAAGAACACATTTAATCGCGGTTATACAAGGCTTACAACCACGGTTATAGAACCGCGGTAGATCCAATCACGATAAAAAGTATTGAAGATACCACCGCGGTTGTATAACTACGATGGAAAGTATAACATATCACCGCGATTCTTAAGGAATCGTAGCAAGAAATGCCCAGAGTGCACAAAAAATGACTTAAAAAAAGCTGGTAATAGACATACCAGCGCGGTTGTAGAAAAAACCGTGCTGGTATTCCACATACCACCGCACTAGTATTCCACATACCACCGCGTTGGCATTGGGACAAGCATGTATTTTCACATTTAAACAATTCACACACGGACAAAAATAGTTGTTATTTACTCCTGCTCCATTCCTCTTAGTAAATTGTAAAAACTCTTCAACACCTTTCTCATACTCATCACTGATTCGACTTGCAGTTATCCAACTTTGATCCATGACTACGTATATTAAAAAAATTATACATATTAAACAAGGCACAAATGAAACCTAAAATTGTCGGGGATCGAACATCCTCGGACTCAATACCAACACGTCATCATAAGCATAAATATTAGAGAAAACATAAAATGTCAGGGATCGAACATCCCCGGACTCAAGCCCAACACGTTTTGATCAAGATATAAAAACTAAAACAATTCAAGCATTTGATAAATAAAAAAACATACCTCTTGTAGACAGAGGTAAAACACGGGAAGTTGCTGAAATGCCCAAAACGTAAATACAACAAACAGTAATCTAGGAAACCAAATTGAGGAAAATAGATCAGGAGGGTGAAAATGAGATCAGGGGAGAAGCCCCTATCAATTGCATAATGATTTTCTTCCCCTTCAATTAATGTGATACATCCAAAAATAAAGGAAGAAGTCTAGTAAGCTTGAGGTATAAAATAATATGAATGATTGAAGATTGGGATCAAAGCACGAGTGGTGGCATTAAACAGTTATTTGTCTTGATATAATGATGATGTTGTAAGGTGAAGGGTCCCATATTGCCAGTAATGCAATCTCAACCAATTTTTGATTTTTGACATGCTCAAGTACTACAAGTACAACCATGGATGATTTAAGCTTGTAAAACCCGAGTCCTTAATCAGACGCCAATATCACCTGTTTCCTCATAAATGTATCCTAACATTCAGACATTTGGAATCAAATCAAGCCCAATAATGTACTAACTATTCAATTATTCACCATACAATAATGCTAGTTTTGATATACAAGGGATCAAAGAGGAAACTAAATCGCTTTCATGTTGCCATGTTACGCTTAATAATTACAAAAAAGGAAAATATTAACTATACTACAATGTTAATTGACGAAATTGAAAACCTTATTAAATTAGAGGTAAATGATTGTGTAATCACTTGTATATTCAATCCTTGACCCTGAGTTCCTTACCCTTAAAATTATGCCTGCAAATATGTGTATTAACACTATACTATTCGAAATGGCAATGGTCACAAAGGAGCACATCATGTGTGAATTCATTGGTAGTAGTTCTACAAAGCAATATGGTGTAGTCAACATATGATTACTTTAGTCGGCACAGATTTAAACTATACACAAAATCATCATTTTCAAACTCTGCTAAAGGATAAATTTTCACACCAATCAATACCGAAAGGAAAAGTAAATTATCCCAAAACAAAGGAACTAAGAAGATCGAAACCTATATGACAGAACTAAGAAGATCAAAATAAGGCGACGAACAAAATATGAATGAACAAAATACAATGAACCTCGAATGAAGAATGTGGAGAAGCAGAAGCGTTGAACGTGCTCCTTAGTGGTGGTGCAACAGAGCTCACAGGGAAGACGAGCGCAAGAGAGAGAGAGAACGAGAGTGTTATGTGAGTGCGCGAGGGCAACCTAAAACAGGGGATACGAGCACGATTGTTTGTGGAAACCGCGCTCGTATCCCACATACCATCGCGGTTCTGGAAACAACCGTGATGGTATCCTGCCTGCAAAATAATTTAAAAATTATTTTATCGACAGGATACCATCGCGGCATTTTGCAGGCAGGATACCATCACAATTGTTTCCAGAACCGCGATGGTATCCTCCTTGCATTTAAAAAATATTTTGCAGGCAGGATACCATCGCGGTTCTCCCACCAACCGCGGTGGTATGGTTACACTTAATTTCAAAAATGTCACTGCGCGTTCGCTAATATTCTGTCTTTAAATGTCTTTTTTCTACTAGTGTGAATTGACCTATTAATTCTTTTTGAAAAAACTTTTGATAAGAATGAGAATTTTTATTAATCAATGCACAAGTATCGCAGTACACACAAAACATTCAATTAAAATCACAAACAACTCGCTGAAAAATCAATTTTCACATGCACCAAGAAAAACAATCAATTAAAATGAGAAAACAATTGATTAAAATCTCCTGGTAGTGAGTAACTAGAAAAAAAATAACAAGTGGAAATGTACAACAGTCGATTGAAATTTAACCAACAGTTCTTGAACAAAACTTAGTTAACCTGGCGCAAAAAACAATGGATTAAAATCCCAATTCAATCAATTAAATTTTTCAAGTTACAATATTTCAGAAAATTTCACAATGATCTTGGTTGAATGATTCTTCCAAAATTGTTTGTGATCAACAAAGATTCAAAAAGATCTTTATAAAATTTCAGTCCAGAAAAATTAACAGGTGGAATTTGAAAACAACATGTTGAATTCTATGAGCACATAACCAAAACAATTTTAAATTAGTGAAGAGAAAAACAGAAGATAAATATAATGTACCAATTGTTGAAATCCAAAAATGAGAGTACAAACAGATCCAGTTATGATTAAACTAATTACACGGGGGTTTGTTAATCAAGGTGAGATGTAAAAATCAATTTTTATATATTGTCTAGAAAATCAATTAGTTAAATTCGCATACAATCGGTTATTTTTATAATTAGAGAAAAAGTCTTAAGTACTGCCCAGAAAATCAATCGGCTAATTTCACATTTAATCGATTATTTATACGAGAAAAATAGTTTGCAGTGTAGATTCAATACGCGATTAATGAAAGACACAAAAGCAGTAAAGGCACACAAGATTTTTATACTGGTTCACTCATTTTCAAGAGTTACATCCAATTCCTTTGCAACTCTAGTAAAACTTCCACTAATCACACAATATTACAAACACAACCAAGTCCAAGAACCAATCTTGAACCGTACAAGATTGTTCAAGAACCCCTATGCAGAACATTACTACACAGCTTGCAGAACACTACTGCAGATACAATATGGAAACATTATCCAAACGAAAATATAACATCAAACAAACTTAAAAACTCTATCTAAGTGTATTACAACAACACAATTATATCGAAACAAAATATAATCAAAAGATAGCAACCAAAATGAACCAAGGCAGAAAAGGATGACTTCCTTGGACTCAATTTCGGCTGCAGGATGCTCCAACAATCAAATACAAGTAAGATCGCTTCAAAGATTGAGACTCAAGGTGAATCTTTGATAAATCTTTGATCAACCTCTAAAAACTCAGAATCCTTGCTCTCCAAAGCTCTCACCAGCAAAATATGAAGTTTTCTAACTCTTTGAAAATGTGCAGAATCATTTTCAAAAAGTGCAGAGCCTATTTATTTATAGCAGAATTCACATCCAAGTAAAATCAATCAATTCTTTTGGAAATTAATCGACTGATTTACTAGAGTACAAATCAATAAATTGTTTTTGCGAAACAAATAATTGTTTTCACTCTACAGTAAAATTTTTCACAAATACTCATTTGAAAACCGATTCAACCTTGACTCTTTTGAAGCTCTTGTATGCTATTTTCAAGATGAAAGCAAAAATAATTGCACACCACTACCTAACACTCAAGATACTAACTCAAACCAAACTTAATCAAGGATTGCTTCATCAAATCTTCTATCATTGAGTGTTGCCATCATTCAACTAGTCTTAGAAAATAACCGATTAACTCCTTTAACAATATATTAACTTTGTTTTCTGCAATAAATGAAAAGTTGAAATAATAAGTAACTCATGTAATAATCGATTAAAACATAAAGAATTTTAATTAATTTTCAAACTTTAATGAGACTAATTAATTACCAACTTAATATAATCGACTAAATGTGTTTGAATAAGTTTTTAATCAGCATTTTCATAACTTTATAAATAAAACCTTTGATTCTTTCTTTTACAGATCTTATATACTTTCATAAATTTATAACGTTCATTTGATATTTTTTTTTAGCTATTTTCAATTGTTAAAAGAGTGTTTTGAAGATTGTAAAAAGTTTCTAAAAGTTTGTGTTGTGCTGTTGAATTGTCTTGTGTTGCTTCTTATGTGATTTCGTTCCAATAACATCTTTCTTTTTTCTAAATTGTTGGAGAGTTTCTAGTTTATATCCTCTTGAGTATTCAAGAGTTTATTGTGTTTGGGCAGTCCCAATCTTACATGCAGAATGTTAGTTTTCAATACTAATAAGTCTAATTGGAATTGGTAGTATAAAACATTGAAGTTCAATTGCAAGTCACACTACAAAAAAGTTTAATTTTAACGGAGATTTATTAGATGGAGTTATTATGATAACCTCCAGGAATAAACACGTTTTCCATGGATTTGCTTAACCCCTAGTATCTATTTACGTTTTTAAAAAACTTTTAAAACTTTTCATATTTTTTTGAAAATCTCCCTCGTTCATTTTACGATGGTTCCCTCTTTTACTAAGTTTTCCTCTTTCATTTTCCTCTTTTATTTCCCTTTTTCCTCGCTTTGTAACCTAACCAAAACCTAAAAAAGTTTCAAACCTCCTTCACTTCAATCGTCCAAACCTTCCAAAATTGTGGAGAAGCAATATGGCATAACATAGTACGGTGCGACGTGGGTGACGCACGGGCAAGGTGTGGTGTGGAATGACGCGGGGAGAAGCGGTACAGAACGGTGCAGAACAGTGCGGAGAGGAGCGGTCTGGAACTGTTAACAACGATGGATCTATCAGGAGAAAAGAAAACCGCGGGTAATGCACTTAGTGGGGTTAAAACTCCCAGAAACGCTAAAATAACCCTAGTTAAAATTATCTTTTGTTATAGTGTCAAATTATAATGTGAAATATTTTTGAAGAAGTTAAAATATGAATTCAATTAATTTGAATGATAACACCGGAATAAAATTTAATTCCTAATCCGAGATTTGAAAGTCCAAATGAAAATCTATTTTCAATTTCGAGATGAGAAATCAAAAGCTGCATATAAAGGTAAAATCCATATGAAAACTGTAATTAACTAACATAACATGTACTTATGAAAGTTTAAATAAATAAAAAATGAGTTAACATTATGCTATCAATGAATACTGAAAAAAAAATAGAAAGTATGTCATTTTTTGATTTTGATAAAAGCAATAAAACATAAATTTACACATAAATCTGTTTATTTAAAACAATAATAGAAATTTGAATAATGATATCAATCTCTTTAAAATACATGTAATCCATCAAGTAAAATTTTCAATTAATATTTTCTTCTTTAACAATTTCACCTTAATTACCTTTAATTTTGAAAAACCTAAAAAATTAATTAAAATATCCTATTAAATGAATTTTTCAATAAAAATATATCAATTTACTTACTTTAATATCAAAATATAATAATTTCGTAATCTTACTCTAAATTAATACATGTGATCAAAATAGAATGTACTTAAATATCGAATTTGTAGTCAAAATTGGATGCAGGTAAAACTATTATAGATATTACAATTTCTAATAATCTTAAGTGAGGAGACGAGGATGAAATGTTAACTCCCAAGTGACATAATGAATTTATTTTATTATTTCTATTTCTAATAAATCACACATAAATTCTTATAGGTGAAGCATTATGAAGAACCATTATTTATATTTAATCTTAACAAAATCATATTTTCTATCCTAATACCCAAATTCCTTACATAATTAAAAAAAATTCAGATAATTTACAAAATTTTATACTCTATTATAAACACTTAGGCCAATCCCAAAACAAGTGACAAAATACACCTTTCAACAACAATAAAACAAAAGAAGAAACGCCAAAACAAATAATAAGCCCACAGAACTATCTTTTAGCAAAGTGATTAAGGTTTTAACTCCACTGATTTATTAGTATCTACGCTTAATCCCAAGTATTTTCAAGTATTTGCAATCAATCCCAAAATAGAATTAAAGAAAAAAAAAAAAAACAACGAAAACTAACTGTATGAGACAAACATAGGCTAGCAAATCCAAAATAGAGACCAAAATCAAAGGTAAAGGGAATCTCAAAAGCTTTCCTTAACTCACCACAGAAACCTAAATTTAGGGAACCCAAGGAAAGCCCAGGTTTTGGGAACAAAGAAATGAAACACCAAAATATAAGAGAATGAATAAATGGGAAATCAAAATAGCAGAGCGTGAAGAGAAGGAGTTGGGAAACCAAAACAGCAAAGCATGAAGAGAAGGAGTTAGGAACTGCAAAGACTTAGGGGAACCAAGAACAAGGAGTTGTACGAAGAAGAAGTTATGTCAAGAAAGAACCTAAGATTTTGCTTTTAAAAAAAAAAAAAATGAAGGAAGCTTACCTAAAAAAGTGAAAGAAATGTGGCTTTATAAACACTTAATTAGCTTCGGTCAAATTCATACAAAATTTTACTTAATTTTTTGTGTCCACTTAATCACGCACACTCACTTCATAACCTACGTCTGTCTAACTCACACACAACTCACTTAATAACCCTTCTCTATCTAATACTTGAATAATTCACTAAATAACTCGCGTACGCATCAACCTAATTGTTGGCATCGGTTAGGCCTTTTCATGTTTTTTTTTTTCTATAATTCTTTTTAAATGTTATTCATTTTAATATTAGTTTCATTGGTTAAATCAATGTTAACTATTATTATTTTATATAATTTTTTATTACAATTTATTTATAATTTTTTTTATCTTTTGAAATTATTAGCGTCAGTTTAAATTCTTCTAGCCAACTTTAACCAACTTTAAAGTTTATATATGTATGTGTTGATATTGAGTCGGTTTGACCGATTCTGTGTCTATATTTTGATCGACGCTATTTAGACTTTTACTTTTTTTTAATGTTAGGTGAGTGGGATCTGTGTGGATAAGTTCGGGGGTGGGGAAGAGCACGGCCGGCATCCCACAGGAAGGCGTATTTTTGGAACCAATTGTGATGAAAGTTTAAAAGATACTAGCAAAAATGGAAGAGGAGACAATCAGGTTGGCTATTGTTAGATCGATGTTAATCTCACTAACCCTATATTTTATTTCTATTTTTAAAATGACTAATAGGATAGTGAAGGAAGTACAGTGGAAATTCCTTGGAGATGCGAAAATGATAGGAGGAAGATCAATTATGGTAGTTGGGATATAACTTATAAACAAAAAAAGTTAGGAGGCCTAGGAATAAAGGATGTAAGAGGTTTTAATAAGGTTTTATTGGTGAAGTAGAAATGGAGGATACATAATCAAAATATGGTGGATGAAGGGGGCTACATAATGAAGAAGTTCTACAAGAGAGCATTCTCAATTGTCTTCTTTCATGCATATTATAGTAAACTCTAACCTACTAAAACTAGATAAGGAAGATATATATGGCTGTGGAAAAATAAAGGGACAGGGGCATTCTCTGTCAGGTCGGCATATTCAACTACCCATGATAATGGTATGGTGATAAGTCATATATTTTCACTAATCTCTGGTGTGCGAATGCTATTCCAAAGGTGGATGCGAGGAAATTTTCATTATGGGTTTGGATAGTAGGGTGAGGGGGAGTGATAATGAAGGACTTGAATATCAGTATGAACTCAATTTTGACGTAGTACGAGTGGTTAGGGGTGGGGGAAATAATGTGCCTTTTGGGATTGGGGTTGTTTAGGGGCTAATCTAATTCGTTGTTGGTGATTGGTACGAAAACAAATTTGATAGAAATGTCGCAGGAAAAGGTTCGTGAGATCTTTGGTTTAATTTTCATTTATTGTCTATGTATCAGAGTTATGTCAGATGTAGGTAGCCACAGTGAGTTGGAGTACATACGCATGATGTTTGGTTATGCACAAGGAAGGAAGAGAAATTGGTGCCAAGTTTGGTGAGGAAGCATAAACATCTATATGGTTATGATGCATATGGAATAATGTGACTCGAAATTGCTAATGAAGAGGAACATATTAAGGCAGTTGATGCGTGGAAGGTGTTTCGTGGAGTATGGTACATGCAATCAAGGTTTTTTTTGTTGCTGGGGTTTGAGAAGAAACTGTACATGTGACCACTCTAAGAGGTGAAGTGCAAATGGGATGATTTCAAGGCTATTGTTGATGTGTTGAGAAGGGCATCAAAAAGGCAAGGATTGAATTTTTTTTTTTGGAACCGGGAAAAGTTATATATATTCTTTTTTTTAAGTGAAAAAAAAAAAAAAAAACTGTGTAAGTCTAAGTCATCCAAAATTTTGCAATCAAATAGCACCTAAATGAATCTAAAATGACAAATCTAGATTACTAGCTTTGGCTGAAAATTATAAGAAGAAACCAAAAGGATAGAGAAATTTAAAATTCAAAAGTTTCTAGATTTGATTCAAAAGTCAAATTATTCTTGGGTTGACTTATTTCCCTTGGTCAAAATTGTCTTTCCAACTTAGGCTCTAAATACTCTCCAATTTTAGCTTCAATATGGACTCCAAAGATATTTCCCCTGCTTTTCTTCTTGAGCTCTTTTTTTATTTGTCTCTTCTAATTGAACTTGAAAACCCCAACTTTACACCTAAAACAATTATAAGAACTAAAACCCTAAAATTTGCAGCGCAAATTACAAGAGAAAATATAATGAAAGTATTGCTATAAGACAACTACAATTTAAAATATTCACTAATTTATTGGTAATTATTTTTTGTTGAAAAAATTGACTACGAATTTTTCTTCTCGATCTTTCTTTATAAAACATATGTGACTCATCTTAAAAATCATACTTAATCTAAAGACTAAAAACATTATAGAAAATAGACATATACCATTCACCAAAAATCAGGTAGGAAAACATAGTTTATCCATATTTCAATTACAAACATTAACAAAGTTGTCAATATCAGAGAACTCGCGGGCTCAAAGTGGTCCACTTATAGAGATTTTTCTGTAATAATGGTGATATTCACCTTTGTAAAACCATTTGACAATCCTTCATTCTATTTATATTTAACCATTTTTTTTATTGATTGAGATATTATTATCTATATTTTAAAGAGATTATCAAAACCATTTTTGATATGTATGTTTTAAATATAAGCTTAAATATGCTTATTACTATTGCTGAATATAAGCAATAGTAATACTCCTTCGAGCCCACTTCGAATATTCCATAGCTCACCCTCGATTAGATATAACTACTACATAAAGACAAAATTATAGTGATGTGAGCTTTATTACAAAAGGTCAAAAGATGATCCTCCATAACAAAACATGGAAAAGAAAACATTGAAAGAGTTAAGGAACTCAATATTATAGCAAAATAATCAAACACTGATATATAGCGAGCAACTTTTCGAATACCGATATCAAAAGTAATGCCCCACTAAAACACAATAAGAAACAACTAATAACATCACTCTAGATTATTTTCCCTTAGCCAAAACATTCTCTGCTATTTGATTCATCTGCACGAGAACGAGGAGAAAAACAAAGATGATTGAAAGTGAAAGCAAGAAAAAAGCTTCAAGCCCAAAATCCTTTTAAGCAAACTATAATTTATTTGGTTGGTGGTGATTGGTGCCCTACACCAGGGCTATGACCGGGACTGGTTGGGCGGTAGGCATCACCACCACCTCCAATGGTATCACTGTCTAGTGTATACCAATAAACTGAAGGAGCTTGTGGACTCCTAGGTATTGCTGGTGGTGTCTGAATGCTGTTCCTTGACGCTTCAATTGAGCCAAAGTGATGTTGCAGAATAAGGAAGACAAGAAAGGTTAACATGAGGGTTTTTTGTGCCATTATATGAAACTGAGCACAAGACAAGGTTATTGAGATAAACCCTAATTAACTAAATTGTTATAGCTTCAAGAGCAGCTCACTGAATGATGCTTTGGATGAGGTAGATGAGAGTGGTATTTAACAAGACTTCCTCTGCCCCCATGTACAGTCATATTCCTATAGGGCTTGCAACTTGAAGCATAAACTATGGTTTTAATGCACGTGGGGATGTCTTCTAAATAGTATTGGAAATGCAGAAACATACACAAAAGAGTAAGCATTAATGGGAATATATCCAAAAGAAGTTAGTTCAGCATTACTTGGCTCCTGATATCCCAAAATAGCTATTTTCTGCAACATAATGCAGTACTGTTAGTTCACAAAATGCTTCTTCCACTAAGTAAACTATGGATTATTTGATACATAACATCTTCCCTCCCCCTGTTTTTTTGGTTATCATTCTCTAACATGAGCACGACATGGAAATTGGTAGAGTTGCGAATTAAATATTGCTCACAGCAGGGAGATGATCAGATATTGGAACAAGAGTAATGATTAATGTCCTAGGTCGTGTCAACCCAAAGTCCACTCGAAAATGTAATTAAATAATATGTAAATATGATGAATTTTACCTGATAGCTTATTAAAAATAAATGAATATGGTAGTATATACTTTTTAATGTAATTTACATTGATTACTTGTGAAATAAAAATAACCACGGCTAAATATTTGAATGATCTCATGACATAATGAATCACTTGTGATGCAAAGATTATATATATATATATATTTGAATGAAAGACATTTAAGTTATTTTAGAATTATTTTTTATTCTCACAATTTAATGGCTAAAAATGGATTACTTTTAAAAGCATTAAATTAATTAAAAGAAAATAAAAGGTAAACACTATAAATTACTGTTTTAATCCCCATTAAACATTTTGCAAAAACTAATATAAATAGAGTATTATAGAGATTAAAGAAATAGATATATTAAAAGAACTAAAACATAATAACAAAAACCAAAACCATTAAAAGAAGATTTTACAAGCATTAAAAGTAAAATATATTATTTTAGAAAATACAAATAAAATGCAACTACATTTCAGTACGAAAAAGCATATTTAAGACACTTTTTTATTTTATATTCTTATATAAAGGAAAATGTATATAGTACAGCTTAAAATTGTTAAATATTTTCTTTTCTCCATAAACTTTGCCAATATTAGACTAAAGACACAAAAATTAGGCCGTTTGGCATTTAATTTTTTTCAACAGTTCTACTTTATAATGTCGAAATAACTTTTTTTCAACAGTTCTACACAAAAATTAACGAAATAACTTTTTAGCTTCCAAACTAATTGTTTCTTTTTCAAATTTTAATTAATTTGTAAGGTAGTATCACTAAATTGACCTTAATAAACCAAAAAGAAAATAAAAAAATATATATTGAAGAACAGTATGT
>Ga0123340_1005462_pt1 | contig 12078 bp, 8 predicted proteins | sample SirMexnodulemix_FD_89961 | JGI IMG/M metagenome (GOLD analysis project Ga0123340, IMG submission 89961) | Root nodule microbial communities of legume samples collected from Mexico - Siratro Mexico nodule mix | ecosystem: Host-associated > Plants > Roots > Nodule | place: Mexico: Nepantla... | reverse complement strand
TATATATATATATATATATTATAGTTAAATTAGGATATTTGTATTAACACAAGTTTTGTGTTTATTATTATCATTCAAATTACAATATCATCCTAAATATTCATGCATCACCTATCAGGGTCATGCAACCACTGAATCAGAATCACCATCCAAAATCAATCTTAACACATATATAACTTCTGTTACATGTATATAAGTGATACAACAAGATCCATCACCCATGAAATACCACTCAGAGGAGGCATATGTCATGCCTTTCAACATTAATTATATATATGCAGAGCATGTATAAGTAAATCTTACCTAATTTTGTTCACTAAATAACCACAAACATCTATAAAAACGTTAAACAAATATCACATCATCACCATCTCAACATATAGTTAGTTGAATGAGCTTCTCTTGCTTGACTGACACCATATCATAGAAAAGATAACACTCATTTTGCTTGAGTGACCATCTGCCACTTGAGTTATATGTAACCCAAAAGCAATACCCTCCCAACTTATTTCTATGACCACCTTGTCACTTCAACCTTTGTCACTTGAGCATTACATCCAACACTTGAGTGACATCCACTTGTTAAAATAAATCTAAAAAGTTTATAAATTTTTGAAACAATGCTTGAACCACCAATCATTTCGCTTTAGCTTTTTGTCCAATGCTCATGTGATATACTTTCATATGAGAGAATTCTTTCTTGCGTATAAATGTGTCGAATTCATGCATTAAATGTTCTTATCTTCTTTAAGCAATATTTTGATAGCTAAAAGTATTTATCTCTCATTGGTTAGATTGATTTTACTTAGAATTGTTCAAAGTACTATGTTGTACGAAGCAAATAGACTTTTTTAAAGTTGACCAAGCTTGTTCACAAAGTTGTTGAAGCAAAGTAACTTTAGATCTTTTTTGAAAAGATTGTTGATGTGACATAAACTTTTATAGATTCTTTCAGCAGATGAAGGAAAATAACATTTTCTGCAATACAAAATAGGCATAAAGATATTTGTGAAGTATTATGTTAGCTTAACATATATGCTTATAGTCATTGCAAACACTTTGCTTATCAAAGTTAAGAAGAGACTGCACAATGTTGTATCATCTGATAGAAGAAACACTTAGATCTCATGATCTGTTGTAAATGAAAACATTTTGTTTTTCTGGTGAAGTCTAATTATACTTTACACTTTGTTGTTTATATATTACCTAATCAAAACATAAATTGTACTTTTCTTTTGACAAATTTAATTCAACCATCCATTCTTATATTTTGACGTGTTTTTCACATTTTAGGTTGAAAGAATGGTCAATCTCTTATGAATTTGTTTCATATCTCATTATTATTACATCTTTTCAAGAAAAACTTCCTCAAAATACCCAACATTATATATTCAAACACAATCATTATATATAGAAGGATTATAATTAGTTCCCTTACACTTAATGAAATAAGCTTTTATCAAAAAATCCTTCAAAATCACTTCTAAAATCCAAACAATTCAAACAAACTTCTAAACTCCACTGAACAATGATAACACTTTTTTTAACTATCCATAAAAAAATCTAAAACACTGGCAGAAACCAAACTAGTTACCTAAATTATTATTTAACCCCTCCAATCTCATTTACATTAAGCTTTGCACCATCTCAATATGACAATAAATCTGATCTAAAAATATATTTTTTAATTTAAAAAATAAAAAAAAATTAATATTGAAGATTTTAAAATAAATTTATAAATAAACTAAACATCACAAACTAAATATAAATACTTTTTATTGACAAAATTTGAATTCAAAACATTATTATATTTGAATTCAATTTTACTTAGATTAATAATGTGTTTATACACAATAAATTTTGTTTTATCATTGTACTTTCAAAATTTTAGGTTAGTAAATATTTTTAACAAATTTTTTTATTGAAAGTTTGTTTAATGATCAATATTTTATTAATATATGGCATATATATAGTGAATTTAATTATTGAGCATTGTATTGATGAGTTGGTTGAATTCGTGGGAAAAATAGTTCTGTATCATTGTCGATAGAAAGTAAGCACCGTTTGTTGAAGACATGACTGTGAGACAATCAATCATGGTATAGGTAGCAATGACAAATCCAAAACAGAAGAAAAAGACATGTTGAAATGACTCTTAATATGACTATTAACATATTAATTAATATCAATATATAATTAGGATTAAAAACTTTTAAAATTATACGATAGGTTATTTTAAAAAGTCTTATACTAAAAAAGATGTAATAATCCGCAGTTATTGTTCTCATTCTTATGTAAAAATGATTTTCTATATATATAAACCCTTAATCCTAAAAAAAATTGACCATAATACAAATGCGCAATTAAAATTAAAGAACAATTTTTACCATTTGCAAACAATTATATAACCTAACGAAGGAACCATTTTAGATTTGGTAATTGTTTTTGTAATAAAACCTAAGAGAATAAACTTTACTTATAGATGAAGATAGTTTATACTTTTGGACTTATCTCCTGCCTACCTGATATAATTGAGCGTTATGACATTTTATTCCTATAATCATTGATTTTATTTATTTTGAAATTCAAAGTTAACTTATCCAGTGTCCAAACATTTCCATTTTTTGTTTAAGCAAAAAAAAGTGCTTTACCTATATATATATATATTGAACATGCATATACCCATTTCCATTCCATTCTCTACTGTCTTTTTTTCCTTAATCTCAACGCATGTATAATATGCAGAAGTTTATTCGTTTAAGGTTTAACACGATCTTCTCCTTCTAAAAAGATAAGAAATAAAAAAGTTGTCACATGACATCTTTATCTAACTTCTATATTCGCCACTTTGTAGTCCATTACTTTTCAAATTCTTATTCTTATTTTTATAGAAGATATTTAGTTATTAATATTCATAACATTTAATAAGTTGAAAACTAATACACTTTATCACAAAAATACTATTAAATAAAATTTATAGTAGTGTATACTCCTTAATCTATTAATAATTTTATTTATTTAAAATCGTTAAATTAGTCAATAACTTTAATTAAAGTCGTTTAAGTAATCTATCTATAAGTGGATAAGTTATCTATAAATAAAACTTTACAGTATAAAGTTTTAAAAGTGCCGATACTTATTAATGTCGGCAGATACCTTTCCTCCAAATAATTATTTTCATGAAAATATAAATGAAGAAATTGATAAAAGAATTAGTATTTTTATCGATTAAAAAGTTTAAAATACGTAAAAACTAGTTTCAAATTTAAACAAATTGTAACATCATTCTTTTGGATTCAAGATCTCCATATCACTCAACATGAGATTGCTCTGAAATTGATCTTTTTTATTTATTTTTAGTTCAAGTCTTGAAAATATGGTGTTTTTTTACAATTTTTTTTCATATACACTAAATCAATTTTTTTAGTTATATATATTTTATATTTTTCTACTGAGAATAATATAGATGATGATTTTTTTTTCATAATTTCCTTTACACATATTATTTTCTTTTCTTTATGTCTTCACCCTTATCTTTTGTTTTTCTATGAATTTATTTTCAGATAGATGTCAGATAGATGTGTTGCATATTACGTAAAAGTGGTTCTGCATATTTCTCATTCAAAAGTGAGATACAAAAGAGAATAAACAAAACCCTAATTAGAAAGGTAAAATAGTAAATTCAATTTGGGTCAAATATAACAATCTTCACTTTGATCCAAATTGTATAACTAGAAAGTAAATAGAAATTAATTAAAAAAAAAAACTCAGAAACAAGTTAACAACAAATTAAAATTGTCTTTAAACAAAACTTGAACTTTACAATGGAAAGAGACTTCGTGAGCATATTGACCGAATTCACTTCGGTGCTAATCTTCTTTACAAGCACATTACCTTTAGAAATCACGTCACGCACAAAGTGATACCGTAAATCAATGTGCTTAGTCTTCTCATGGAACATCCAGTCATTCGTCAAGTGAACGACACTTTGGTTATCACAAAATACCATGATAGGATCATCAAGAGAAGTAATTTCACCAAGAAAATGCCTTGAGCCAAATAGCCTTCTTAATAGCCTCTGTGATTGTCATGTAATCTACTTCCCTGCTAGAGAGTGCATCGGGGGATTGAAGTGTTGACTTCCAACTAATTACACACCCTCCAAGGGTAAAAACATAACCCGTCAAAAATTTCCTCTTATCTAAATCACCACCAAAATCCGAATCCACATAACCCGTTAGTAACCCTTTTCCTCCAAACTCCAAATAAGCATTACTGATACCTTTTGAAGTAGCGAAAGATCCATTTTACCGCTTCCTAATGTCCTCTTCGGGACAAGCAAGGTACCTACTCACCACACTAACAACTTGAGCTATGTCAGGTCTAGTACACACCATCAAGTACATAAGACTCCCAACTGCACTTGAGTATGAAACATTTTCCATATACTTTTTCTCATGTTCGAACTTAGGACTCAAAGCGGTTGAAAGCTTGAAATGTGTTGCAAAAGGAGTGGAAACAATCTTAGCTTTCTCTATGCCAAAACGACGGATTACCTTTCCCGCAAACTCCTTTTGTGACAAAAAGAGTTTTATTTATCAATTAAAACAATACAAATTTAATTAGAAAAAACTCACAACCATAATCAAAACTAAACGAGGCTATGATACCAATTGAAAGAAATAATCTAATTAGGGTTTTCAGTTTAGTCTGATTATAGCATATGAGTACTATGGAGATAAGAAGAATCAAAACCTGGAATAAAAAAAGAACTTTAATCCATCACTTATTGATTTTGTCCTTTCGTGATTAATGATCTCTACAAAGAATAAGAGAGAAGAGTGTGTACATACTGCTCCCAAGGCCAGAAGCCTATACAGAAATTTGTCTTCTTTATTCTTTAATAAGATAGAATAAAAACTGAATAATTGTAGTGACTCTTCAATATATTATTAATTAATAATGAGCTCAACTCACCTATTATCAGCTTATCCAAAAAATATTTTACATAATATAAATAATATTATTTTATATAACTAAATAAATAATAACAATAATAATTACATAATATTTTGACAAATAAATTAATCTAAAGAAATTAAAATTTATGTATGTCTATAAAATAATTAATCCAACAGAAAAAAAGTATAGATAGCAATTATGTGAAAGATGAAAGATATGGAATCACCGGAATATAATCATTTTAAGCATGGAAAGGTGGAAGAAGAAGAAATCTTGTCTATGTCCTAGCTAAAGTGGAAAATATCAATGAAGTACAAACTCCTCGATGTGAACTTTCTTTATTCATAATCTAATATCTTAAAACTGTAATGTAATTTTGGGATTTTAGTGTATATATGGGCAGGAGTGGTTGCAGTAAGCTTAAACGAGATAATTCATTGTGTAGAATTGTAATTGAGAGGCAAAGGCTGTGAAAAACTATGTCATGTTCACATAGTAAGCACAATATCCAAAACTAATTACAATTTGACAAAATATGCTATTTAGATATATTATTTCATAATGTGAAATTGCATGGTGTGCCCACCAAAGGGACCTTATATTGTTATGTCTGTGTAGGAATATTGATAAGGAGTAGATGGTGTAAACCCTTATGAAGATTGCCAGCACAAGGTCTACCCAGAGCTAAAAGGGAGCAAAGCAGTGCAAACTAAAAGCTACAATTGGGAGGCGGAGAGCAACTTGAGTATTAGTCCACCACAATTGTACAATTACATGGATTACAAAAACTCAGTGTAATCATACCGCAATATGAAGAACTATATACCTATAAACATGTATATTGATGGTGACATGTGGATGCAGTAAGGCGAATCAAATTAATCTTAGAGTAACATTGAAATTTGAAATAGTAGTAATATGTGGAAGTATGTGAACTAAATGAACACAGGCCAAGGGAAGTATTGGGAGATAGTATGATTGTCAACTGAACGAGGTCTCAAATATAACAATCTGTAAACTTATAGGATATATAACTTTGTTATTCAAGCTTTTTTATAAGACAGAGTAATTTTTTATAAAATTTGTAGGTCATGGACTTGTACACCTTTTTTACAAGGATTGAAACATTCTAAATGCTCAACTTAATTCCATTCATTTTTTACTAATAAAAATAATTTAAAAAAGTAACAATTATAAGATTAATCATGTTTTCTCGCCTTGCTTTTCTTCATTAGACTTATTTAGATTATAACTCCATTCTTCTTTACTATATACATAAATGTGAAAATACAAGTTTTATATATTAATAAAATTTAGTTATCACTAAAATTAATACATATTTAATATACACCCAAAATCTTTCTTCATATCTCTTTCCGCATTCAACTTATTTAACTCAAAATATCTTAATACTCAACGATTTTCTTATGTTGTTAAATCATATTTTAATTTTTTTATTTGGCTTTCAACCAACATATTTTATCTCGCTTTCAACCAACTATCAAAATTATTCTATTAATTAAGAAAATAAAGTAAAAAATAAAATACTCTAAGATATTTTTTTAAACCAATAAAAATCCAAAAGCTTTGCTTCCTAAGGAAAACACGATGATGAATATAGGTAAACAACTTATAAACGCAACGTGATATATTAAATTATCAGTTTGAAATATTTGTTTGTATGCTGTATACAGATATATGACTTTGTTATTAAATTTCTTAATTCATGCTTTTTAAATTATATTTTATTGTGTTTTATAATTAAATTTAAAAAGTGCTTATAGTGCATATAATTCACTTAAAGATAGAAATGAACACGTCGAAGAGATCAAAATTCTCGAATTCTTAAATAGAAATAAAAAGTAATCTAGGGATACCTTCGTAAAGACAAGACCGGATATCGAAAGAAAAGAAAAAAAAGCTAATTATCTCTTTCTACTCTGTAATTTGTTATTTTTTTTTTCAATTTCAAAAGAAAAAAACCAGTGTGATATAGAAAACAACTTAAATTATAATAACGTGAGGATACCAGACCGATTTGTCTTAACCAATTTTTGTAAATAATAAAATTAATTAATATATGGAATAATTTTAAAAAAATTTAATAATTTAAAGAATTACTTAAACAAAAAATAGTTTATTGTTATTATGTTCTAAAATTATTTTGAGATGAAGTTATTCAAACACATCCTCAATTGTTATTGTAGTAGAGAAAGTGATTCCTCTGGCAGTGGAAGTAGCCTTGGCAATGTAGTGTGTGTTTTTGTTGAAGAAGTTTTGCATTTGAAAATGTGTTGTTAAAAAGAAAGAATGAGAGAAGGAAAGTGTGGAGCACGAATGATTGAAGAATGGAAGCAATCCAAAAAGAGGGGCAACATGGTCATTGGACATGACTTGAAATAGCAAATGGCAATGAGTGAAACATCGGGGTCCGGAATTCACGTGCGAATCACATGTGATGGAACGCTGTACGGACCCAAGGAACAAAGCTCGGGCCCTTACTCCACTTCTTCTGCGATCGACACTTCCAATTATTGGGTGCCTTGTGACAAGACCACCTATTTCACCCCAAAACATTTTTTTTTCTTAAATAACCAATACAACCATACCATCACAAATAAATAAATACCCGGTAAAAAAAAGGTTAAAGACAGATTAAACTATTCCTATTTTTGGACGCAATAAAGCTTCCTTTTTTAATTTGGCTGTCTCAAACGATACGTGTTATTTTTTTAAAGCAAGCTATAAAGAAAACATCTGAGTTATAATACAGCTTTTGGCTTTCGAATATTTTTGATACGTTTACCTTTTTCAAGCAATAGAGTAAGATTTATTTGTTTTACCAAGAGCTAGTTAGGACAGGGAAAACGGGACAAAACTCGAAAAGGAAGTGGAAAGCTACCTAAATTCACGTGCAAATCACATGGCAAAGATATTACTGATTCGGGTGCGATTAGTTTTGAGAAGAAAGAAAAGAATAAATAGTACTACATACATGACCTAGTTATTAGCTTTCTTAAAGTAAGTTTTGCAAAGTATTAAATCTGATGGTAAATTAATCTCAAATTTACTTGAAAGTAGAAACTTTAATATAAATTAAGTTATGGGGTTGGATTGAATAAGAAAATTTTGATTGAAAGTTGAATATTTACATGGGGATGAAGATGGTAAAGTTGAGAGGAAGATAAAAAAGGTAAGGGTAAGATAGTGGGAAGGGAAGGGAAGGTTGGAAGAAAATGGAAAAGAAAGATGATGGGTGTGTGTTGTCGGGTAGTGGGTGTTACGTTAAGGAGGGTTATGATTTAACAAGTTAGGGAGAGATCCATTATTGGGGTTTGTGGAAAGACCCAGCCCAATGCCAGGGAACACGTGGGACAGCTACCACGCACTCGTGGGGACACTCTTAATCATCACCCGACATCTTTGTCTCTCATGCCATTCATTTAACAATAAATAATACTCTTTTTCTTCCTCCTACTCTTCTCTAATCTCCTTGTAATCATTATCACACTCAATCCCCATTTACTAAACCATGCACCCTTCTTCCTTCTTACCTTTATGACTATCAACTTCATTCTATTACGTATACCTTCACAACACTGTTACTCATCATTATCATTAATAGGATCAAACTTTATGTTAAAATATTTAATGAGTGTACAATATTAGTGCATGATGTGTAAATTGTGTTTGTACCTATGAGATGTTTCTTAAAATTGTGGGCAATTTTGAAATAATGTAATGAACACACTGTTTCCTTGAAATGCAATATGGTAGTACAGAGTTTGTGATTGTTAAGGCGTTTTCAATTATTGGGTGATTGGGTGGGAAGCTTTCCGTTTCCTGTGGGGGAGGGTCTTACTTGTAAGTTGCAAACTCAATTCTATTAATGAAGCATGCCAAGGGGTTAATTAATTAATTGTATATTGAGGTCACATTTTGAATAATTGCACACAAGAGGATCTGGAAGGTGCTATCTCATAGATACTCACAAATTACAGTGCTGAAGAATTTACTTCAAAACCAAAAAACAAATGTGAACTCACAGGTGCCATGGCCCGTTATCAGTGATGTGAGGTGAGAAGCACGCGCTTTGAGAGAGGGTGGTGGAGAATTTGGAAGAGTGAAGGGGTGTTCAAATGATTGTGATAAGGAAGGTGTCGGTGCTTGAAGGGACAGCATGACACCCACGATTTTGTTTACATTAGACCAAACTCCTGTACTGTTCTATCTTCCTAGATAGTTTTAATTGTGTAAATAATCTTAGTTCAATTACATATTTTATGTTGAAAATACTTCGTTCCTTAAATTTTATTAAAAAATATATTTTATTCATTTAATAATTTTTCAACTAATTTTTTTATTGCAGTTAAACAGTATTCATACTTTTTATACTTGCTTTTTTTTATATAAATTTTTCAAAATGCTATTAACACCACATTTTTTAAAACGAATCGGATTAAACCTTGATGGTTTGATGAAAGCTGTTGACTCAACGGTTTCCACAAGTAAAAAATGCTTGCAAATTTTGTAAATATCAATATAGAAAACTGTTTTGAACTAATATTTAAAAGCTTTTTATTCTATTTTATTTTACGACAATCTTTTAAATGAAAAAAAAAAAGTTACCTATAATGAGTGTGCTTGTTTTTCAAGCATTATTTCTATTTTTTTAAAATAAAAAAAATGTATTCTAAATCATTTATAGGAAAACTCAACTGCTTCTTTTAAATAAATTGATTTTTATTACATGAAACTATTATGGTAGGACCATTCAATGATAAAAGTATATTAAAGAATTAATATTGTGTCTCGTTAAATATTTTGTATATAGTAATAATTGTTTATCATTTCAAGTTGATGTCAAATATTTTATCACTATAGGACCATGTTAGATTTATCTTAAAAACAATATGGTATTTTCATTAAGTAAAATATAAACGTATGAGAACAAATAAGTGCATCGGTCCATTATTATTGATGCGTGAATTTATTTAGACTAGCAAGTGAAAAGTAAAAGAGTGAAAAAAATAGAAAAGAAAGGAAAGTGAAAAAAAATGAAAAATATGTAACTGATTTAATTGATATAATTATATTTTCATACTATTTTTTTTTTTAATCTTGTTGTAATTTGAAGTTGAATGCAAAAATGTTAGTCTGCTTTTAATAGTGGTTAGTTTTTATTGTTTTATGTATATTCTTTTTATTTTTTTGGCTTTTTGTCCATTCACCCTTTTTAGTTCTCATCAATAAATGAAGCCTAAAGGAAAGTACAAGACTTCATCAGCTAATGATATTTATAGTAAAAGGTAGAAAACTTAGTCAATAACCAGGAAAGTAGAGTGTCTAGTCTCAAGTTCTAGAAATTGAGATATATGATGCATATAACACTTATTTTTTTGAAATTAGGAGGATACAAAATCTCCTAGACTAAGACTAGGAAAAAGAAGAAACTATAGTGAAATAGATTAGAAATTATGTTATTATGTAATCATTTATTAATTTTTTATGTTGTAAAATGATATGATTTTTTGACCAATTTTGTCATTTACTTTTAACCAATTTGCTCCAATCAAGTAAGGGTAAGATCTGATTTCTCTTGATTTTAATGAAGTTTCTTAACAGTTATCCTGATGTAAATATAGAAATTTAATTGCCACCTAGAGAAGTGTCACATTTAATACTTGACTATTTCTATCATAGAATTGTGTAAGTGGTGAAGTGAGAAAGCAATATTTGTAACCTATTAATTTCTCTCTCTTCTCTTTCATTATTCATGACAAAACATATATAGACCAAATGTTCTTGGTTAGTAAATTAAGAAAAGCTTAAACGCGACGAAACTGTTTTTTAAGAAAAAAAAAAAAACTAAATGTTGTTTGAGTTGAATTTGGGTTTAATGGTTTGTTTCATAATTGTAAATGGATATTGAGAAACATATAGATAACAAATATAAGTAGTGAAGATACTTACAAGATAATATTAGTTTCTTCTAAATATTTGAGATTATTAGAAAATATCCACTTGTAGGTAATTTGAATTTTTCTATTTATAATTTTTCATATTTATTACATTCACTTTTTCATTACATAATTTATATGATTTTTGGAACTATATTTATTTATTGAATGTTGGTTTATTTTTGTAATTCAATTATTTTTGCAGAGTATATTTTGATATTGTTCATTATTTGAATTATAATTTGAGATCTAAATTATGTTTTAATGTAACTAATGATTTGTAGTAAAGTTAACAGAGGATGGGAGAATCTTCTGGTGTAATTAAATATTAACTCTTAAAGTCCAACATCATAATTAGGTTTGAATGAGACTCAAAGGAGTCAAATTTGGACTCTAATGAAGGTGTAGTGTTTGAGGTATATTTTGGTTTTAAAATTTCTAATTGGACTCACTCTTTTGACAATTAAAAGCTAGCATAGAGAGATTTAATACGGTCTAAAGCCATGAAGTCAATAAGACACAAATTCTTAGTTGAAATTAAGGAGTAAATTATGCATTCATTATAAGAAATTATGTGATCGTCGATTATGATTTTTTTTTCTTCTTATAATTAGGATATCTTTTCAAATTGAGATATTTGGTGGATAAATTTTTAACATGTTTAACTAAACAATAAATATGGAAAAATGAAATATATTGGTTTCGGGAATATATATATTTTTGGTGTTTTTACCTTGTCCTCTCAATTATAAATATTTGTGTTTTTTTCTCTAATTTAAGAGAAGTTTTCTTTATCTAATTTCAAGATTAAGGAATACAACACTCTTAACAATTGGGTTACAATGTTCATTCGCATTTTAGGTTTTCTAGTTTTTTCTGTAATTTGTTTGATTTTATAATTGAATGTATTCACTTTAACTTTAATCGATATTATATAGATAGATCATTATTTAGTTGAAGTATATGACAAATTCAGAAAATGATAGATAAATAAGCGGCACAGAAATTTATATGCTTTGGTTAAATTTTAAGAGTTTTTGAATTTTAGTTAATTTTGTATCAATAAAATGTACGAACGTTTTTTTACGCGATCTTATGATTTGAATTGAGATTTCATCTAACTTTTCAAGTTTTAATTAATATATTATAATATAAT
>Ga0123340_1005460_pt1 | contig 12079 bp, 7 predicted proteins | sample SirMexnodulemix_FD_89961 | JGI IMG/M metagenome (GOLD analysis project Ga0123340, IMG submission 89961) | Root nodule microbial communities of legume samples collected from Mexico - Siratro Mexico nodule mix | ecosystem: Host-associated > Plants > Roots > Nodule | place: Mexico: Nepantla... | reverse complement strand
TATATAAATAGACAGATAGATAGATGTAATAATAATAGTTGTAATGGTTGGTTATTTATTTTAATATTAAAACAGTAGCCTTCCAGATATATACTATACTGTCTTAGGAAAAACCAAAGTTCTACATTGACTAGTGAACTAGCTTTTAGGGTTGGATTAGGCCTAAATTGAAATTTTAAGATACTGTAAGTGTTTTTTGGAGTGGCTGCTGACTATTATGGTTGTGAAATGTAATATTTTGGGCAAAATATCTATGTGCAAGTTTGTATACGGAAGTATTTTTTGAATTTGAATAGCAGCAATAATGGTTCTATGGTGGATCCATGCTCTGCTATCCCAACTTTCTTGTGATATGCTGACTGTTAAAATGACTATCATGGAGTTGGAGGTTTTGCAAAGAGTTGTTCTTTTGAGAGGACAGCACTTCAAAAAATGCTGCAAAATACTTCAACAAGCTACTAAAATAGGTTCTTTTATCAAATAGGTTTAATATTAAAATAAGCTAGTCAAATGAGCCAGAAGCTAGCTTAAAAAGCTTTGCTTAACACATTCTTAACGGTTGAAGTTCATTCGCTTTGTGATACCTTGGCTATTTGATGCGCTTGATGATTTTCAATTAAATATACTAGATTGCTACTAATTTTTCTATTAGGTCATGTGCTATATTGTAAAATGTGGTACTTGTCCTTAATACATATAAATTATTCAAATATTTAAAATTTGTGCTGTATGAATGTGGTACAGATGTTCAAACTGGCTTTTGTAGGTTCCTAGGAATAGGTATTGGGGTTTGCATCCTCCACCAGCCCCTCTTGAAGATGTTATAGATGATGGTTTGATGACAATCCAAAGAGCTTCTTTTCTGAGGAAAGCAGGTGTAGAAACAATGGTAGATAATGATCTTTTTCTCAATCCAGCTAATAGAGCTGATTTGTTGAAGTCAGCAATCAAGAACATTAGTAGGTCTGACTTCAATTTTGTTGTTATTCACTTATTTGTTTCAATTTTTGTTGATTATATTCCCGCAGACTCCGATAATTTGATACAGTACAGATACCAACAAAGAACTCCTATATCCTGTACCAGGACTTTTGGCAGATTATAAAGAAAAGTTTGGGTAGAGGAAGATAGGAATATACTTGAAAGTTGAAATATTTTGGGTTTCAGTGCCATATCAAAATAGCATTGTAAAATAGTATTTTTTTGTGGAGGCTTTCTTATGTCTGTTGTTATGGTCTTTGACTTGTTTTTGTAACCACCTTCGTTGATCAATATTGTGTTTAGGTATTTGGAGGCCTGTCGAGAAAAAGACCTAGCAGAATCAGTCAGGGAGGGAGTTGACACTCTACTAATGTATCTCTATAGAGCTCTAAATTGTGTTGAGGACATGGAGAGGCTGGCGTCTTCTACAAACTGGTGTGTTGTGGTACGTGCAAATTACTGTTATTGTGGCTTCCATGTTATATGTGATCTCTCAATAGATATATGCAAATTAATGTTTTTGTTTTTACATAAGCTCTGTGGATGTTATTATTGCTGAATTTAAACGGGAGAAATAGAGTGAGGCACCGTGGAATTGTTTAAGTGAAATTGACTGAGTTATTAAATGATGCTTGGGTATTGCAGAACATCTGTATCTATAATACTAAACAATCAAGAATGGGTGCTACTTCCAAAATAATTATTCTTTAAAATTTTAAGCTTTTAACATATGATACATGAACTGAACATTATTCTAACACGTATTTAATTATTTGATTGGAGTGATTCATTTTCGTGATCAACAATGTAAAAAATATGTAGTAAATGGAATTGTAGATATTATTTAAGTAAATCTGAGGAATTACTTTTTCTTGTTCCTGATATGATCATTTTTGAAGCTCTATGGAAAGAAAATAGTATCAACTTAATAGCAAAATGAACTTGAGGAACCAAAAACCTAATCTACTTTGAATGTCAACCACAAGCATGAACAGGAAATGATAAGATTCCCTTTTCTAAATCTATGCTGCCTTTTAATGAAAACTTAGGTTTCTTGAAATATTGGGAATTACCTGGGTTTCTTGAAAAATGACCGTATGAAATACATTTCCTTTTCAGGAGGAATTGGAGCAGATGTTAGAAGAGTCTGGGCACCTACGGACGCTTGCCTTCTTGTGTGCAAGTAAAGGAATGAGCTCAAAAGCTGTGCATATTTGGCGCATCCTAGCGAGAAATTATTCATCCGGGCTGTGGAAAGACCCTGCTTTGGAGAATAGCACGCAGGATAGTGGGGACAGCCTTATTTCTGGCAGGGCAATTGCTGCAGCTGAAGCTTCAAAGATTCTTGAGGAATCATCTGACCAAGAGTTGATTCTAGAACATCTAGGATGGGTATGAGTGTTTAGAAGTTCGTTGTTCCAACTTGATAATCTGATTAAGTGATCATTATTCTTGTTTTGAATATTTTCATTTCAGATTGCAGATGTTAGCCAGGTTCTTGCAGTCAAAGTTTTGACTTCAGAGAAACGAGAGATCCATCTTTCTCCTGGTAGGCCTTGATTCTATAAGCATTTTGTGCTCGTTATTTGGATTATTATTATGCTTTGATACTTTTTATTGAGAAATATAATTTTTGACCAGTTTGGACTACTTCCTTTAATGAATATTATCATACAATGCCTAATATACTCTGCCAAAGGGTTCTCTGATATGATAGTCATTGTTATTTTTTTAAATCTGTTAAGTTTGTTTTATTTCTGAGACCATCAGTGATGTGTTATTCCTTTCACACTACAGATGAAGTTGTTACAACCATTGATCCGCAGAAGGTAGAAATTTTACAGAGGTATGCCACCGTGTTATCTGTCTGCAGTATACTCACAAAACTATAATGTCTACGAATTTTATGAGGATGCTTATGGTTGTTGAGTTGAAGGATTTGATGAAGTTATTAATTCCTCTTTTATTTATTAAAATTCTGATTCTTTAGTTTACACTTGGTTCCTTGTATTTAGGTATCTCCAGTGGTTGATTGAAGACCAGGACTGTAATGATACACAGTTACATACGTTGTATGCCCTCTCACTTGCCAAATCAGCAATTGAAGTCTTTGAATCTGAAAATATCTCTGAGAATCTTGATGGTGAAAATATAGAGACAAGAAATTTGGCTGCTTTGAAGAACTCAATCTTTGACATTCCTGTCAGGGAAAGATTGCAGATATTTTTGCAATCCTCAGACTTGTATGATCCAGAAGAAGTTCTTTATTTGATTGAAGGATCAGAATTGTGGTTAGAGAAGGTAATTTTGAGACTTTTGACTGTTTTCTTAAGAAATGTTTATCCAATGTTGGCATACGTTATACCAATGGTTCTTTGTAATTGTTGAGAGATAGAGAGAGAAACAAGAGAGCATAGGAGGAATTCCATGTGTTTAGACCACAACAAAGCTATTGAGTTTATAGGGGAGAAAACATAATTACAACATATTGAAGATATAATTACAGAATATTCAGTTATTCTATTTTAGGTTAATAATATAAATACAAAAATATCGAATTCGTTCTAATATCTACTGTTACTATATTTATGAGATTCTAGACTCCCCTTCAAGTTGGAGCATATAGGTCATATGCACCAAGTTACATATGTAGTTAATTTGAGGATCCTTTAGTAACTTGGTCGATATATCTACTAATTGATCCTGGAAACTGCCATGCTAAAATAAATGATAGGGATTCCTTAGCAGCCTCCTAAATAAAACAAAACAATAAGACAGAAAGCTCCGGAGACGGAAGCAATGCAGATCCAACAACAATGGCAGCGCTGATGTCTCCAACGGGTGGCAGTGGAAACAACCGAAAGCTGATGAACTTCAGGCAACTCCAATATTCAAAGGAAATGGGTGCACTTCAGATGACCCTAAAAGGAATCGTAGCTAAGATGGTAAAGAAGGAATGCGGAAGCAAGGCTCCTAAGATCGGGTGCTTTGATACCTACTTGAAAGGATTAATTTGAAAGAGAGAAGATTTTTAATTGATTGATTTGAAACCGTGTATCGATCTCTACATATAGTAAACTCTAACCCTAAAGTAATGATTAAACAAATATCTTTGGAATCTTCTAACAGCTCCTAGTAGTATATTTAACATTCTCTATTTTTTTCGTTTAATAATTTTTTCTTTACTTGACAGGCTATTCTGTATAGAAGACTGGGGCAGGAGACTTTGGTCCTCCAAATTTTGGCTTTGTAAGTGTTAATTAACTTCAAAAATGCACTAGCTTTCATATAAATTCAGTCAAAGCTATGACAATACAAGTTAAACCCATACATAAATGAGCAGATAACAAGGTCATAATGCTAAACTCTAAAGGTTAAACAAATCAAAAACGTCAAAATTCAAGTATAAATATTTCAAAATAAACTAGCTTACTCATCATCTAGTGGGATGACATGCAAACAGACTCTTAGAGACGATACATAAATTTTTTATCTAATTTGCACTGCTAATAACCGTCTCCTCAGTTCATCATACAATAAGATGTGCATGCCCTGGATAATTTATCGAGTAAGGTGTCTCTTCACGAACTTTTCGTAAATGTGAAATTATGTTGTCCGAATTAACAAGCCACTAGTGAACTGGAATCTTACTGATGTATTATTCCCTCCGACCCCATTTATAAGACTCATTTCAGAAAATTTGTTATCCCTTTTTATAATACTCCTTTGTAGTTGATGATGCATTAATTATTTTTCCCAAAATACCCTTAAGTAATTGACATGTTCTTGCTTAAAAAAATTAATAAATATTTGAAATGAATGAAATAAGGTTTCTCTCTTATATTCTGATTTGAGAATATAAGTACTCACAGATATCAATGTCTTACTCAACTACTTTAGCTTTAAATATAACAAGGTTAATTTTGGAACAACAATACAAATTATTGACCAATTTATTGTTTTTAACTAATTTCTTAAAGAGTGTGAATAAGTTGAAAGGGTCTTATAAATAGGGATGAAAGGAGTAATAACAAATATAGAAACAACCAACACCCAATAGACCCAAGCAAGAAAACTTTAGTAAATAGTGCTGCTCTTGTGTGCATTTTTTAGGATAGAAAATAGTAAACAATGAGAACAGACCAAAAGACAGAAACAGGGTAATTTGTTGCAATAGAAGTGTGTGATAAGTAGACCCAAAAAGGCAAGAAAAAACCTGGGATTTTCTCGTGATCAATAGCCCATGGACATTCAAAGAGCAATATTTCATATTTTTTGAACTTTGATTCCATCTTAGGACTGCACTATCTTTTGGAGCAGGGGGAGTGGGCCCAAAGGCTGTGGTTTTGGAATCTTGGTTTTATTATGTACACTAGCAAGAAATGTGATTAAAATTGACCCTGCAATAATTTGATTTATTGAAAAAAAAAATTATATTGGGGTGAAAGAATATGCTTTATCCATATATTTGACTCTCCTCTTTAAGTGGGATAAGGCTTGGTTGTTGTAGACAAAATAGAAAACGTGAATATGGATTACTTTTTTAGCAAATATTTATCCTTTTAAAGTGTCAAGGCTTGCAGTTTCCAATAATTTGTAAAGAAAAAGCCTTTAATAGCATTGGTGAGATATAAATTTACCATATTTTGTGCAGACTAAGGTGATTGTCCAAAGTTGGGATATCTGCAATCAGCATGGTTCCATTGGATATGTATTTTAGCAGACAATTGAATTTCTCAAATTCTCATAGTTTTAGGATAGTGAGGTTTAATGTGAATAACGTTAAACACGCGCAGAAAAACCAATTGGCATACAATGTGTTAATCACTAACAAGTAGTTTTTTTCCTTATTATTATTAATATTATTATTATATGTTGGCTCCCAGGAAACTGGAAGACAGTGAAGCTGCTGAGCAGTATTGTGCTGAGATAGGAAGAGCTGATGCATACATGCAGTTTGTCTCGATTTACCCTTCTAATATTTTATTGTTGTATGCTGGGGTTGTTTAACAAGTTTGTTTTAATGCTCGTTTGCTCTTTGTTTATTCTCCTCAGGTTACTTGAAATGTATTTGGACCCACAAGATGGAAAGGATCCCATGTTTACTGCTGCTGTTCGCCTACTCCATAATCATGGAGAATCATTAGATCCGTTGCAAGTTTTAGAGGTACTAAACTCACTATATTAAGTTCTGAAGCAAATTGTTCGCAACATCTATATTCCACTGCATGAAGTATATATTTTGCACCCTACTCCACAGAAATGGATAAAGGATCTGTTGCATGAAAATATGTGTACCTGTTAGGATAATTCCTAACAGAACGCCATGATTTGTATTTAATTAGCAAAGAAGGAAAATATAAAGATAAATGTGAGCAATGCTCTCCCACAACCCAAGAGAGAAGATATTTGGACTCCAATGAATTCCCAATTCCACAATGTCTCCTTCAGTTCTGATTCCCTCCCCTATAGAAGAATTCTCTCTAGTTGAATTCACTTCCTTCTCCCCAAAATAGCTAATTCTGAATAGACACAGTTTTCCGTTTTGGCCTACGGGTATAGATCTTGAAAGGCTTCTCTTTATTGGGCTGATTCCCATGGCTATCCATGTGTTATATCGGTGAGTTTTACATTGGCAAAATACCTTTAGATTATTAATATAAATAAATGATTACCCCATATAAAACCATCAAGTTTTAAACTTGTTCAGCCCTTTGGATTGAAGGATTGCATTACCTTCTCTCTTATCTAATGTTTCAATAACCTCTTAGGTGAAGGCGTATAGATGGTTGTATTAAAGGTTCCTGCTCATGCAAGATCCTTTTGGGTGTGATATTGGGACATTGAACAATACAATGTTACAACTCAGATCATGTTGAAATTCAACACTTGTGTTGAAAAATAGTAGTTGCAACAAATGAATTCTTGAGTGTTTGACATGGGGTCTTTAATACAGATGTCAATGATGTACTATCCCAAACTTCAAACTATTAGGTGATGCCTTTTTATGAAACAGTCCTATTTTAAATTAGTCAATGGAGCTGCATAAGCTTCGGCATTTTGAAAATGCTAAGTTTTATAATTGTCAGTATTGGATGTATCTCTCTGCAATTGAAGGACTCTATCTATTTACATGCAGTTTGTCATTTTTTAACCATATTTAATTCATTTCAGAGTTGTGGTTCTTAATTTTAAAATTTGACTTTATAATGCAGAAACTGTCTCCAGATATGCCACTTCAACTTGCTTCTGATACTTTACTAAGAATGTTCAGGGCCAGAGTTCATCATCATCGTCAAGGCCAGGTACTTACATCTTTTTTTTTTTCCAGATGGATAGATTGTTCTAATCTCAGATCTTTCTTTCCATGTGATAGAGAAAAAAGAATTAAACTCCACGCAGGGTGTAGTGGCTTCTGTCAAGAATAATTAGTAATCCTAATTTATGAAACTTCTCTTGAAGTTAGGTTTTTGGAGCATTCTGCAAGATTTTGGCAAATATAACTGTTTTTTAAATACTTATGGAACAATATATATGGCTTATTTTAGTAAGATACTTTTGGTATAGTCTTTACAGTAGCACCAGTTTCTATGGATGTAACCACCAAATTCGTATTAATTTCTGAAATGAAACTAATATTTCCGATAACTCCTTTATGCTACCCGAGATTAATTTTTCTTTGTGCTTTGTAGTCTGATATTTCAAGGTTGATTGCTTCTTTCTGTTGTCAATCAAGTATTATGGGCTTGTGATCTTACTCAGAAATTGTTTCAGATTGTGCATAATTTATCTCGTGCTGTGGACATTGATGCAAGATTATCAAGATTGGAAGAGAGGTCGAGGCATGTGCAAATTGATGATGAGAGTCTGTGTGATTCCTGTTATGCACGCCTTGGTACGAAGCTATTTGCAATGTATCCTGATGACACTGTCGTATGTTACAAGGTTAGTTACTCGAGCTCTTCTCTCAATTCATGCCTCAAATAGAATTTTTGTCTCAACCTTCCATGTCTCACCACAATCTTGCTACGCTCTTGTCAAATGTTCAATTTTAGGACACTTGATCTTTATCCCTATGTTAAAATAAGAGAGAGAGAGATGCATAGGCTGAATTCCTATTGTGTATTGAGCATAAATAAGAAAATACAAAGAGATGGGCTTTAGTCCGTTACATTTAATACTCCTCTTTAAGCTGGTGCATATAAATCATATGTACCAAACTTATTAAAATAAAATCAATTTTTAGTTCTCCGTAATGATTTAGTAAAAATATCTGTTAGTTGGTCATTAAAATTAACAGATTCAGTCTTGATATCTTAGGTACAATCTTTTCTTGAATAAAATGCAATTAATCTCAATATGTTCAGTCCTTTTGCAAAGATGAGATTTGAGCTAATATGAAGAACAACTGGATTGTCACAAATAAGTATCATTTGAATGACATATCCAAATTGCAACACATTAAGTAACTTTTTAAGTCAAATAAGCTCACATGTAGTTGAGGCTATAGTTCTATATTATGCTTCCGCATTAGATTTCGCCACAACATTTTGTTTCTTGCTCTTGCAAGAGATCAAATTATCATCAATGTAGACATAATATTCAAAAGTGGATCTTGATAGAAACCAGCTTTGGTCCTTACTTGATTTGGAGTGGAGGAGGCAGCAGAAGTAATGAATGCTGTGTATAATTCATGGATTGGATGAAGTGATCTAGAGAAAAAATGAGATGTGAGAGAGGTGAGGCCAACTCTCACAAGGTGCCTAGGCTAAATTCAAAAAATGAGCTAACCTAGAGGTAACCACAAGAACAAGTGAAGCTGAATTTGGACAACATTTCTCTACTCATTCCATGATGAAAATACAATAGTCTAGCACACTTATTTATAGTGCTAGGGTCAGTCCAAAGTGGAGAGTGGAGTCAAATTCAGAAAATTCAAATTTAAAAATAAAACCCTAGATCTAGAAGAGTCAATTAGAGTATGACATGTGTGGCCTTTACACTTCCCATGTCTCTTCTTCACATTTAGTACATGTTTTATGTGTTTCTTGCTTTGTGTGTAGCTCTTTGTGCGCTAACTTCAAGCCTTGGATGTTCTAGGATTTGCATTGGGCTTTAAGAGGCCCAAATGCAACTGTAGATGAATTATACTATCTTATTCTAACCGTATTCTACCTATGGCTAAAATACAAGGCCCAAAGCTTTTTCTTCTTGACTCAAATACAAGACCTAAATTATTTTAAGCTATCTAAACATTTATACAAGTAAAGGACTTCATCATGATGCCCCATGATCTCCAGAATGATCTCTTTAAGGTTGCATTTGGGCCCAAACAGCTGGTAGGAGGCCCAAATAGGTTCAAATGGACCGAATCTTCTGAAAAGCTCAAGATCTACCCTATGGCTCTTTGTCCTCTTTATTCTTTGCCTAAGGTGGCGGGGGCGTATTCTATTAGATGATTGATTTCTCTTTATTCTTTTGCCTCTTGATCTATGGGCCCAATTTTGTGTTCCTATTTTTTTTTTTTTCATATCTTGATTGAGTTCCGTTGTTTACTTTATGTTTCAATTTAATTAACCGGTTCAAAGAATAAAGAGGATAAAAAGCCAGATGGTAGATCAAGAACTTGTTAGAAGATTGGGCCTATTTGAGTCTATTTGGACCTCTCACTAGTTGTTTAGGCCCGAATGCAACCTTGAAGAGATCACTCTGGAGATCATGGAGCAAGATAAAGTCCTTTACTTGTATAAATGTTTAGAATAGTTTGGTCTTTGTATTTGGGTCTAGAAAAATAAGGTTTGGGCCATGGGTAGAAAAGGATAGTATAATTCATCTAGGGTTGCATTTGGGCTTTCTAAAGCCCAATGCAAACTCTAGAACATCCAAGGCTTAAAGTTAGTGCACAAGGAGCTCTAAACAAAGTAAGGAATACATGTGCTAAATGTGAAGAAGAGGCATTGGAAGTGTGAATGCCACATGCCATTCTCTCATTGGCTCTTCTAGATTTGGGTTGACCTTAGCACTAAAATAAGTGTGCTAGCCTATTGTATTTGTATTACGGAATGAATAGAGAAATGTTGTCCAAATTTAACTTCACTTGTTCTTATGATTACCTCTAGGTTAATTTCTCTAAGACACATTTGTGTGACCTAACAAAGAATTTGTCTAGACCAAGACTAAACATGTGAACCCAAAGACTTTAGGAAGTAAGGGTTGAAGAGGTTTATGAGGAAATAAAATAGTTATGAAATTTGTTGTATATAACTGAGGATGACGTGGGATTAATTAGATAACACACACTAAGAACAACATCGTCTCAAAAGCATTGAGGTGCCTCACCGTGGATTAAAATTGTGCTATTTGTATCAACGAGAATACCTTGAGAAGCCATAAAATTTTGAAAAGATTGAGAAAGATACTTACGGGAGAAACTCCAAATTAATTTTTTATTCCATTATAAAATGATTGAAGTGTAAAAAAACAAGTCAAAATGACCTTTCATTAAAAACAACCAAGTACATATTGAATAATCATCAATAATGTTGCAGAGGGCGAAAAACCCTACAAAAATTGAAAAAATTCCAATGAACTCCAATTAAGATGAAAATTATAGATCTGGAAAGAGGATGAAGAGACAAATACACTGGTGGTCGCCGTCGGAGGGGGGGAGGTCAGATGTACCACCACACATGGCGAGAAATGGCAACAGTGGTGAGGGTGAGGTGATGCGTCAGAGCTCCAATTGCCACAATTTTGTGTGGTGGTCGCTTGGCCTGAACGATCACAACTGTGGTGTGGCCGGACCAAACAGCGTTGCGGAAGTCATTGTGATGTGTGGTGGTGAAAACAATGGTTGAGACAACAACGTGGCGATGGCGGTTGGAGCAAGCCTAAGAGTAAAGTCAGAAATTGAAAGGGAACAATTTTTGAAAAAAAAAGGTAGTGCTAATGAAAAGTGGGTTCACTGGGGAGGCAAAGATTAAACCTAGCTCCATATACGATCTTAAAGTAAGAGAGGCATAAGCTGAATCTCTATTATGCATTAACTACATAGGGTTATGTATTTATAAGAAAACATATAGAGATATGTCTAAGCCGGCTACATCTAACACTATGCAATATAGTAAACGTAGCTGCTAAACTTATTTATCCATTTCTGTATAGAACTTTCTTGAGCTCATAATTTTCATTCTCTAAGTAATGCTACGTCATTTTGGTAATTTATCTGTTTAGTATGACAATCCAGCTAGATTTTATTTTTAAAATTCATTGTATACTGTTCATGATTTGAAGGAAGAAAAATTTCCTTAATAACATTGATTAATATATCTAGTTGACTTATATTTTATTTATTTGTGCTTTTTTCTAGCACTACTTCAAGAATTTAATTTTCTGACATATGCCTTTAATCCTTTGTAGTGTTACCGTCGTCAAGGTGAGTCAGTGTCCGTCTCAGGCCGTAATTTTAAGAAAGACATCCTATTTAAACCGGGTTTTCTCGTGAGTAGATGATCTTTAAACTATGTCGTAACTAGATGCCACTATTGCTTGGTTGAATCCCAGAAGCAGCTTCCATTTCCTATACCAATCCAAATTCATCCAAATTTTGGAAAAGGAAATGCATTGATGATAGCTCGCGTTAGAGTAAAAAGCTTTGAGGATCAGCTTCTAACCTTCATATAGTTATTATCCCATGATGGTACTGTAAATATCTGTTGAGTTCCCCATTGTACTCTCCATACCTTCATTCCCCCTTCGGCAAATTGCTTTGTAAATTTGATGATGTAAAATGTAAATTTTTGCACATAATAATCAGCTTTCTTCCGTTTTAGTTCATACCTCAATATACTGCTTTTTGCATCTCTGTGATACAGACAATGAGTTGTCTGCAAATACCTCATTCGTTCACTCTTTAAATTAGTCGAAAGATGAGAAAGAAAGGTGTTTCCTTTAAAGTGAAGGAATAATTATAATTAATTTAAATTGTATTTCATGTTGTTACAATTTGATGAGCTGATTTTCTAATACACTCAATTGTAAGGTAATTTTAACCTCTAAAGTGCGTCTCTGCTCTTTGAAATACTGAAATACAAGTGAG
>Ga0123340_1005457_pt1 | contig 12083 bp, 6 predicted proteins | sample SirMexnodulemix_FD_89961 | JGI IMG/M metagenome (GOLD analysis project Ga0123340, IMG submission 89961) | Root nodule microbial communities of legume samples collected from Mexico - Siratro Mexico nodule mix | ecosystem: Host-associated > Plants > Roots > Nodule | place: Mexico: Nepantla... | reverse complement strand
TACATACATATATATATATATATATATATATATATATATATTTTAAAGAGAAAAGTCCATAAAAATAGGAAAATCAATTATTTAATTTTCATTTTTATAAAAACCACCCATTCTCTCTAATAAGCGGTTCTCCCTTTTTCTCTACTTTCGCTATAAAACTCCTCCTTCCTTCCTTCCTTATCAGACTGATGATCAAAGGTTGCCCCAAAATTCCTAGCGTCGAGTAGAGCAAGAGTGTCGACCAAATTCTTGAATGGAGTAAGTTCATTTTCTGCTCATATTCCTCAAAGTCAGTTTTATATCTATTTTGTTCTTGATTAAGGTATTTTGCATGTGTCCTCTAAGACATCAGAATGAGTTCCTGTTAGTCTATTGTCCTAGTAGTGTAGTCTTATCATTGATCAGAAAGTCTTGATGTAAGTTAGGTTGCCCGTGATTTTAGGTCTTTAAAACATGTCTCTACTTTATATATGTAAGGGAAGCTAGTTTGAATGTTTTTAATAGATATTGTAATTACTTGTTTTATTAAGTATGAATTTGAATTAAATTGAATGGATGTTTATGTATGATATGATGTATTATCAATGTTTGTGAATGATATGAAATGGTGATCAAGATATAGTATCTTCAAGAAAGCAAATACCCGTGTTGTGATTGTTAGGATGTGTTTTGTTTGGGGATTTGATCTAAGGAGGTATCCTGATTCTACTAGTACATTGGAGTCATATGGTCATTTCTGAGGTTTGAAATATGAGCTGATTGGAATAGGACTTATGAATTAACCATGTGCATATGAGAACTGTATCTAAGTTTTGAAATAGGAATTGATCAAAACAGACTGTATATGACGTTTGAAATATGAATTGATTAGAACAAATAGAATGGAATATGACAGCTGCAGACATCTGAGTTTAATTTAATACACGTTTCTTCCGGATAGTGTCTTTGTATATGAGTCAGTGTATATATATATATATATATATACTATATGAGTTATTGTAACAATGTGATAATGACAATATTATGTATGAGATAAATTATGAAAGCCTAATTTGTTGTAGTTTGGTTGAGTTAGAAATTTAATGTATGAATATACATTTTTTTCAGACTCTTTAGCTTACCCTTCTTTTTTTTGTAATGATTGCTTTGTTTTTAAATCTACAATGATTACGTGTTACAAGTGAGCATAAAATTTACGACAGGTGACATGACTTCTCAATAAACTGCTAGAGAAACTTTACTTTATTTTGTGATTATATAAAGATGTTTTTGTTAAATCCTCTATAGAAAAATATATTTTGAAATATTATGATAAAGTATAGATATTTATATTTAGGTCTATTATAACATTTATTTCTAGGCCATATAATTCTTATTATATGAAAAATAAAGAATGGTACACGTCCTACAATTTTGAAAGGTCTATTATAACATTTTTATGCCATATAGTACCAAAACGAGTTTAAAAAACTTTTAATAAAAAGATCTGTAGAATTAAAAACACATAGTTTTTATATTAGTTTGTTTCAACTAGTTTTCATTAATTCACAAAAATATAAATATTTTGTACAAATAGATTTTTTGATTTTTCAAAGTACATCTTATCTTTTACTTAGTTTCTAATTGAAATTAAAAATTAATATCATAGAATAAGATTTCTCTTTCACATTGATCATTTGTAATAAACATGTAAGAATATATTACTTAATGTGCTATGTTAACAAATTATTTCTATTAGTTAACATCATTCTTGTGAAAGATTAATGTAAAATACATATCTTATACTAATTTTTAATATTAACTCTTTTAAAGATTAATTAGAAAACTACATACTCCTTAAAAACTTAAAACACTTACGATCTACTTCTAGGATTAATCTACATATATTTTTATCTTTTTATGGAAAGATATCCTTGGGAATTTGAAAGTCGATTCTTCCAACTTTTACATTCTCTTGTATGAAAAAAATATAATTAATTATGAGGTATAATATCAAATAAATACCAAAGTTTTCACTCAATTTGATATTTCTCACAAAATATTTTCTTAAAAGTATTATAAGTAATAGAGAAGAGAAATATAACCTAAATATTTTTCAAAAAGATCACAATAATTTTTATCTTCATTTAAGGGTTAAAAAAAAATAGAGAAAGGTTAAAAAATCTTGGAGAGGACCATTATGTTATTACAAATCTACTTTTCTCCTTATGGATCGCTCGGATGGATTGAAAAAAGAAAATTGAGAAATATATAATTTATCATAATTATATATTTGTCTAAACTAACTATTTCTAGAGATGAAAAAAGTCTGAAAGACATAAATTAAAAGAGAAAAAGAACAGGAACGTGGGATTCAAGTCGTAGAATTTTCAGATAAGAAAACACAGCCAGGGAGAGAAAGACTTGCTCAATAAGAAAAATACCATAGTATTGATTGTTATATTTTGTTTGTATAGCTTATTTATATTATGACATGATCGGTTACACGTCATCATATATTAAAAAATATGTTTAATAAAAATTAAATATTTAAAAAGATAAAATTAGTATTAAATTATTTAAATAGTTAATATAACTTGTAAAAACCATATATATATATATATATATATATATATATTATAATTTTATTTTTATTTTATATACCGTTTTGAATTATTTTGAAAAGGATTAAAGAAAAAGAAAAAAGCGACCTTGAAGTTAACGTAAGGAGAGTTGAAAATCCCAAAGTGGAAAGGAATATGGTTTGGTTGGGAATCTAATTTAAAGAGTAGTGTATAAAGATATTTGAATTGAATTTTTGCCCATTGGCTCTGTGGTTTCCATTTTCCACTCAATTTTACTACCGTAAACTCCTTGCAGACTCCGATTTTCAAGCACAAAACATCCATCGCGCTACCCCGAGAGAGATTCGCTAAACCCACAATTCCACCCCCCTCCGATAGCCAGAAAATAAAACGTGCTACAAACCACACGCCGTAAAACTAAAATACACAGCATAGGAAGAAGAAGAAGAAGAAGAAGAAGATTTTGAACGTGCCTGAGAATAATAACGGAATCGTTGGAGCGAGTAAGTGATTTTCGATTTCTTTCCCTTATGTAATGCATCAGAAGAAATCAGAGGTTCAGATCGGAAAAGAAAGCGTAGGCGTCTCTTCCGATTTCAATCCTTCGCCGCCTCTGCAATACCAGAAACACCCTCACCAGCGTCACCAATTTTACCCGCAAATTGAAATCGACATCTCCCCACCGCAACAGCACAGCACAGCGCCGCAGGGAACCCCTCCGCCCTCCCTTTCCAAGCAGAAGCACCTCCACCCGCACGCGCAGCCGCCTTTCTTCAAGTCGCACAACGCCGCCTTCTTTTCTGTAACGGTCGCCGCCAAGAGCGCCGCGTTCCGCGCGCTGCGTCGCGTGAGGCGGCAGCGCGCGTTGCTCCTACTCGCGGTGCCGCTGCTCTACCTCTACTTCCTCGTCTCGCGGTCCTTCCTCCTCGACCTCCTCTCCGCGATCGCCTTCTCCGCCGCGCTTGTGTTCTCGCTCAACCTCGCGTTCCCGCTGCCGCTCCGCTCGATTCGGCTCAAGTCGCCGTCGGCGGTGGTCGCGCGCCCCGCGTCGCCGCTGCCGGTGTTCTGGACGATTGGGTCGCGGCCCAAGTCGGAGAAGCGCGTGGCGTCGGGGTGCTGGGTGCAGGTCTTCGGAAACGGCGACGTTTACGAGGGGGAGTTTCACCGAGGGAAGTGTTCCGGGAGCGGGGTGTATTATTATAGTAGGAGTGGGAGGTACGAGGGGGATTGGGTGGATGGAAAATACGATGGCTATGGGGTGGAGACTTGGGCGCGTGGGAGTCGCTACCGAGGGTGTTATCGGCAGGGCTTGAGACACGGGTTTGGGGTGTATAGGTTTTACACGGGGGATGTGTACGCCGGTGAGTGGTCTAACGGACAGAGTCACGGGTGCGGTGTTCACACGTGCGAGGATGGGAGTAGGTACGTTGGACAGTTCAAGTGGGGTGTCAAGCATGGCCTTGGTCATTACCATTTCAGGTTAGTTTCTATTTTGGTGTGTTATTTTCTCTATGCTTGCTTCAATAGCTGTTATTGGGTTGTGTAACAATTGTTTAGGATTGTGTTAAGCTAACTTTGGAGCGAGTAGTGGACTTGGGGATAGATTTTGTTTTTGTATTTTGAATACATATGTTGGAATGATACTTTGTGTCTTTGATTCTTTTCGTGCTGTTGGAGGGAGGTTCTGTTACTGAATGTGAGCGTCAGTGTTGCATTTTATGTTGCTGTCAGCTTTTTTTCACGAGCTATAGTGGTGAGTGGTATTGCAGGTTTTTGTTAGAATTGAGGGGTATGTATGTATTTGCTGTTTGCTAGGTTAGTAGGGTTGAGAGTTGTTGAATATAATTTTTTTTGGTGTGTTTCTTAGAGATTCAGTTGTGTTGGTAAGGAATGGAACGTGCAAAATTCAACATACAAAAGGTTTTTAGAGTTTCGGTTTTGAAATATACTTCGCAGATTAGAAAATATCCTGGTTTCCCCCTTCTGTAGTTCAGTGCACCTGTTGATAACAAAGGATTAGCTGGATACGTCGTTCTCTATTATGAAGCCAATTTTTTAGGATATTCATTTTTAACACATCTTCAACCTTTAGAAAAGTTGGATTGCTTCAATTCCAAGCTGCTAGGTTTTTGCACAAATATGCAGTGATTGTGTTTTCTAGTTGTTAAGAATTAAGAAACAAACATAACTACTAAAATTGAGAAACCAAAGATTTATTTTAACATTAAACTATAACCTTCTATATGATCTCTTTCTTTGTATGTTTATTTGGAAGGGTTTATCACCAAAAATGGACATGGTATTTGATGTGAGACGGTGTTTATGTTTCAGACTTTACTACTGTTTTACCACTACCAACAAGTCACAGTCACAGTCTGAAAGACAATCCTGTTCTTTTGTTTTTGTCATGTTTACTTTTCCGAATAATATGGGGTTGATTTTTTACTATTCTGTCATATAAAATCTATTAAACTCCCCCATATTTGACAGGGGAGAGGGTTAGTTCTGTTGATAACTGCATCATTATCTACAGTTGGGCGGGAGAGATGGTGAGGTAGGTTTAACACGGTATGAATAATAGGGGGGAGTTTTTAGCTTTGGAGTCAGTTGGGAGGGGAGCATTAGACACTCAAATTTCCTGCAGCTGTTTGATATAGTTGTCGTATCCCATCTTTTCCATCTTACCTCTTAATTCTACGGTCATAATATTTCAGAATCAAGGAGAATGGGGCTGTTCCTAAAAGTTCAATTTTCATCTATTTTTGCATTTCTGGTCTAGCTTCAATCAACTGGTATCAAAGTTACCAGATCCAAGTATTTTTCATGGTTCATGGGATGGTCCAGTGGGAAGAGATAGAGAACTTCAAGAAGCTTTGGGGAGTAAACATGAAAATATTCTTCAAGAAAATGTCATCACTATTGACTCTTGACTCTTGACATTCCAATTTTCAATGGAGTTGGGAAACCAACAAATTCTTCTTGAAGTAGCAAAGTAGCTTGTAGATCTGCTCAAAGAGCAAGAGGTGGACAGGGGTTGGACAATGGGTCAAGTGTGGTTCAAGATTTTAATTCCATCAAGACTGTTCGAAGAAGCTTGACATTTGCTTGTTGTTCTTACATGAGCTGAGAAGGTGTTTGGATCTTGGATCAGCCCAATTAAGAAAAGAGATGGAAGGTTTATTATAGAAGAAAATTAAATAATGAAAGACAATTTAGGTTGTTAGGTTAGGACAGTTATGTTGTTAACATTGGTTAGTGAGTATTGTATGTAGGTTGGTCTATATAAAGACCAACCATTAGCTGTAAAGGGGACTTTTGGATATTGTGAATATTGACAGAGTTTACTCTGTATGAAAGGAATAGTGCTTCCTTTGTAACCCCTTAGGGTGTATGCATTGTGTAGAGAATTATTTGGTACTAAACATTGCATTTCAGTATTTCTTGTTTCTCTGTGAGTTCTGTATCTGTGTTGGATCAGTGGAGACCTAACAGAAGGTCTCCTCCTACCACATTCCTTTTGCTATTCTATGTTGATTTCAGGATGTTCTCATCCAAAGGATTGTAATCGTATGTTTCATGCCTGAAAGGGTAGGTGTACCTGCAAAAGATACTTCCATTCAAGTTAGTTGGGTGAATTTATAAACAATAAATGCTATTGAATTCGTGACTTACCTGTCCAATATCATCATATTTATAGAGTTGCATTGGGTCTTTGCTAAATGGGCCTGGATTAATATGGATGAGGGTGCTTAACCTTGTATTAACGTAATAGTATGGATGGTTTGTCTTGTATCTTATCATATGTTGCTTTAGTTTTCCGACATGTCCTCGGTAATGATTCCTAGATAGTTTCAGTTGTACGGCTCTGAGATGGTCTCTGTCATATACTGTACACCTGCATCAGGGAGAAGATACTTGCAGGTGGGTGTTATTTTGAGCTTAAACTGGTGTTGGATGGGGATGGGTTGCAAGCTGTGAAGATTGCTATGGGAAATGGTGGCAATTTTGTTCACTAGTTCACTCGTTCCACCTTCTGTGTAACCGTGATTAGGAGGGTTCAACCCCTTGTGATGCAGAATCTACATAAGTTGTTGTTTCTAAAGCCGATGACACTTTTTAAAGATTAAAGAAAATAGTTTGTAATTATGTATGTAGGTCCTTTGCGTGGAAAGGATCTGAAATCCCTTGAGGAATGTTTTTGAATGGATTGAAGAAAGAAGTTAGGGAAAAAGCAAAGATTTTCACCAGTAGAATATATACCAGAGATGATGTATTATTGATTGATTAGAAAAATAGTGTATAAACAAATGAAGGGGTTTCTTAGATAGTAACAGAGGGAAAGCTTGCAGTACTTGCCCTCATCTGAAACAAATGCATGCGGAAGTGCACCTGCACATTCTAACTGACAAGGCTGAGACTTGGACGGTTATTTTAGAAGCCAAGAAGGGGGTTCTATCGGCCAAGACCTTCTGATGTAGAGTTACTGGAATAAATCAAGTAGGTGCGTTATAGGTATGATGTGCTCTACAATCCAGATCATGAATGCAAGAAATAGGCATTTCGATTTTCAAGAGCATAAGAAATAGAATGAGTCAGTTTGCTGAAACAGTATCAAAAGTTGGTTATGCAGGGGGGAACAGAAATGACTGGGTATATTAAATACCAGAGGGAAAGCATATGACGGGAACTTTTGGTTTTGAAGTAGAGGTTGAAAGGGAGCTTCGATACTCAGATTTCCTGGAGCCGTGCCTATGTCAAACATTTGTCTATATTTCTTATTTTCCGTCTTTCTTCTTGATTCTGCTATCATTTTGATTAACATTCAGGGAGAAGAGTGATACTCAATAAACTCCATCCTTTGTTTGTCTATTTTTACCCATTTTTTAGGTACAATTTCTATTAGATTATCTTTTCTCTGATGTTGGACTTTTTGGTAGATAATGCATTGAACATTTCAAAATATACCCACTGCATTTTTCCCTGCAAATCTAACCGTGTGGTTACTATTAATTTGTTGGATCCTTGGCATGCAACAATCAGTGCTTAATCATGTTAAGCATCAGGTTATCCTGGTGTATAATGAAGCATTTCTGAAAAATAACTTTTATGCCTTATCGTTGACATTATGTATGAGATTGTCTTCCTTTTTCTATGCTTGCCATGAAAAGTTTATTTGTTGCATTTCTTATTTATTACATCTATTAAATTAGAAATGGTGATACATATGCGGGTGAATACTTTGCGGACAAGATGCATGGTTTTGGGATATATCATTTTGCAAATGGCCATCGATATGAAGGAGCCTGGCATGAAGGTAGAAGGCAAGGACTTGGCATGTATACATTTAGAAATGGTGAAACCCAATCTGGTCACTGGCAAAATGGATTCCTTGACATTCCAAGCACTCAAAGCACTACTTATCCAGTTTCTCCCGTTGGTGTCTCTCATTCCAAAGTGCTCAATGCAGTGCAGGTACATTCTATATGTTTATGACTTATTTCCCTTGGTTCTTGTTAAATGTTTCTTTACAGTTATATATACAAAAAGGTGAATAGTGTTGAATGGTTTATCTCATTGTTCACATAGGGTACTAGGTAGTATGTCATTTCTGGTTGCCACGGATAATGTTATTCCAAAGATTAGGATGATGCCCCAGACTATTATTGTACTATTATTACGGTAAAATATGTTTTCATACAATTATTATCAATTTTTGCCTTTAGTACAGTAACAAAAAGTTTATCCGTCATCATACAACCACTATAATTACGTTCGGGTTTTAGTGGCAACTGTTAGTTGTGATGTTAAATGCTGATCTGGATAGTTATGTGAAAAATATTGGTGATGTATTAATTTATTATGTTTTTCATACAATAAGTATTGTCGATTTTCATTGTTATTATAATTAGAAAAATTGACTGGTCTTGATGCAACAAATATTAATTTGTTTGGGTTTTACACACATATTCTAACTGGTCAGTTAAATACTTACGTAGACATTACCACACAGAAAATAAGTGACTTGTAGGTACTTATATGTACAACTAGCCAGGTGGCTTTTGTGCATTATTTTTAACTATGAATTTATTTAAATACAAAAGTATTGTTATATTCAGTTAAATTTATAAGTACCCATTCATTTAGAATTTTTAACCCTCTGTTGAAACTCGGACCGTATTTTGATCACCTAGATCGGAGAAGGGAGGTGAGTGAATTGACTATCCTTTGAGCATAATGCCTCAGATAAGTGCAGGTAGAGGCGTTATGTTCATGAGCATTTTTGTCGCCAGATAAGGAAATATTGGGGAGATTTTTGTGAAAGACGAGTTGCTTGTCACCTGTTTTAGAGCTCAAAGAACCTGAGAAGTTGTTTAGGGGTTGTCTAAATTGGAGGGTAGATTCTAGGATTTGGACAAGCTCTAGGGTTCAATGAAAAGAAAATTACAAACCCTTAAACCTACCTTTCAATCTCGACAACCTCGAAGCAGTACCCTAAGTTCCTTGATCTCTAAGAGGTGGCAAACACCTCTTGACTTCCACAAAAGCTCCTGCTCTAGCTAGACCCTAAGTTCCTTGATCTCTAAGAGGTGGCAAACACCTCTTGACTTCCACAAAAGCTCCTGCTCTAGCTAGACGGGGTTTGATTTCGACAAGTTGACCGAAGACATTACTCTATTCAACGATGAAATTATACTTGCTAGGGGTGGCTCCACAAACCTTGCGACTATTGAACTCACTTCTGAAAAAACATATATGACCATCAGGAAAATGGAGTCTAGTCTGCAAAACCTGCGGACTCACTTTTGAAAAAACATTTATTACCATATAGAAAATTGAGTCTAGTCTGCAAAAACTGCGGAATCACTTTTGAAAAACATTTATGACCACCAGGAAAATTGATTTTAGTCTGCAAAACCTGCTGGGTCTTAACAGATTTAATCCTCGAGTTCACATACTTACTGTGGATTTTACTAAGTATTTTGTCAAGGATCTTAATTTTTAATTTAGGGTGTTAAATTTTGGTGCTATAAATATTGATATATTTTAGTTATAAATGTTAGTAGCATGATATATTTGTATAAATTTTGGTTTAAAAAAATAAAGGAAAAAACATATTTATTTTAGTTGAATAGACGTTATTTTAAAAAAACAAATTGAACATTATTTGGCCCACTGACGGGTTAGTTATCCGCAGGCTTTTGCGGATTAGTTACGGACCTAAAAGGACCTTAAAAAATCTCATTTATTTCACAAATTGGACTTCTCCTACCCTTTTAAAATGTGGGTTTCGCGGATTGGGCTTTAAACAAGTCTACCAATTACACCTACCCTTGTTGCATTAAGACTAGTCAATTTTTGTTAGGACAGTGATATGCACAGTTATGAGAAAAAACATGTAATAGGTTAGCACGTCACAATTAATATATGTGATTAAAGTCCAAATAGAATTGCAGTTGCTGTGTCATGACCAAGCACATTTTTTAACAAAAATTGACGATACATGTATGAAAAACATATTTGGTCTTATTATTACTTGATTTATTTGATTTGTGTGTGCAATTTGAGATTAGAAATTCTGGTTTTGGATACCCCTTGCATTATGCTTTTAATTTTTGTAGTAAAATTACTTCATTGTTCTATTTAACCCTTGAGTTTGGAGGAGGGGGAGGAGTTGATAATGGTTTAGGTACAAGGTATTTGGTGTCATTACCGTGTGTTTCACCTAGAATAGGTCTTTAATATTTGTTTCAGTTTTAGCCTTTATCTTAAAAATAGCTGGAAGAAAACGGAATTTTATTCACGATGAGGATACTGTCTACAGACCGATTTTTCGACGTGTCTTGTTTGCGTGAAATTAGCTCAACCTTGTAAATGTAAAGAGAAAAAATGAATTGCAGATTGTTAGATTCTTTACAACACCGTGAGCCAATTTTCATTATAAATTGTTCTTATTGGTTTAACAAATAGGAAGCAAGAGGAGCAGCAGACAAAGCATATGAAGTGGCTAAGGTAGATGAAGGGGTGAACAGAGCTGTAGCAGCTTCTAATAGAGCAGCCAATGCAGCTAGAGTAGCTGCTGTTAAAGCTGCACAAAAGCAAATGCATCAGGTTAACAATGAAAGCTTCGCAATTCCTGTTATGTAAGAGTGTCTCAGCTGCTTTTGTATTACAAGAGAAGGTTGAGATTGTAGAAGAAAGCAGATTCACTAGGTGGCTACATTAGTTTATACAGCTTCATCCGCATTGCAATAATTGCTTTGGCATTTGGCTTTCTTTGATTTGATCTTTTGATTATTGGCTCCTAGAACCTTACCACCAGGTAGATGGCTGAAAGAAAGCAGATTTGTTATCTATATCGGCTGCGGTCCTTGTATAGAGGGAGGAAGGGTGGGCATCCTTATGGTAAAACTATTTTATAGATAAGGTTTCATTCTTTGCACTTTTTGTAAATTTATGTAAGTGCTGGTGTGCAGGTGAAACCTACAACCGGCTACTGTTGTATAATCGCTTGGTAAAATAACGAGAGCAGAAATATATAAAATAAAGAGTTATTTTCTTTCCCTAACTTGAAAGTTGTTTGGGTTAGATTTTGGAATTGTGTCCTGAATTTAATTTACTCAGGTAAACAGTTTACCAATCTTAACTTTGGAATTATGTGAATAATTTGTTACTAGTCTTGAAAGTTGGATGCTTTTGTTTATTGATTCTTTTTTGGTTTGCCTTGAAGCACCTGAGATTCAAGTGTGAAGGTTGTCAGAATGTGTCCAAAGACTGTGCAACGAGAGTTAAATGAAATTTTATTAAAATACACCAATTCTATTTCATAGATTCGGAAAATTTAGAAAATCTTGTATTTTTTTGAAGTTGGTCTTAGAAAGCCAGTTTGGATCCTATGCGTAGAATATAATGGAAATTGGATTTCATTTTATTAGTACATTAATTGAATTAATACTTCGTAATCATGCAATTAATTAGTAAGTTTTAAAAAACTTATTTTGAATAAAAACAAAATAAGAATTTTAGTGAAAGTATGGAAAAAAAAAATAAAAAATCACTCTTTCAGTTTGATTGGTTTCTCTCGGTGTAATAAGAAATTCAAACCTTTTAGTAAAAGATTATTAAATGTAGTTCACCAAGCTATCTCAACTAATGTACCTCCTTAAAAATAAGTTGATGAGTTGTCTAAGCAAACAATAATAATTAGAAATCTGTAAAATATGGTGTACCGTCTTATCCTAGCTAAAATGAAGCCTAAAATGTCTCTTTGAGAATGAAAATAGGTAGTTTCTTCATTTAACGAATCCTTTAGTTTTTAAGTCGAAAAACAACAAAAAAATAAAAATAAAAATAAAAATAAAACATAGCTCCACCAAACTATGAATTAAAATGCCTTCTCTTATATGAGTTGTCTAAGCAAACAATAATAAGTAGTTATTATATTTAAAAAATAATTTATTTTAAATTTAAAGTTTTTTATAGTTATATACATAATATTTTCAGTTAAATATATATGATAAT
>Ga0123340_1005452_pt1 | contig 12089 bp, 20 predicted proteins | sample SirMexnodulemix_FD_89961 | JGI IMG/M metagenome (GOLD analysis project Ga0123340, IMG submission 89961) | Root nodule microbial communities of legume samples collected from Mexico - Siratro Mexico nodule mix | ecosystem: Host-associated > Plants > Roots > Nodule | place: Mexico: Nepantla... | reverse complement strand
ATTGAATCAATATCAATTGTATTATGAATGGAAACACTTAATAATGATTTGAATTTGAGTAAATTATGAAACGTAATAATAAAGCAATTAATAATAAATTGTGTGAGATCAATAGTAATAAAGGCCTTGGGATTGAATACTAATGCTCTCTTTCTCATAAAATCTTAACTTATATTCATATCATCTTTTCCAATTACCAATCTGCGCAAATAAGAGTCATTCCAACCTGATTTCTCTAATTACCTATTACCTAGCTATGTTCCCAGTTACTGAATTAATTTAATCAACATTAAGATTAGTTGCTATAAGCAGTCATTACCCTATAATTCATCTCTGAACTTATATATGCAATGCATTTATGTTTGGTTCTAAATTCAAAAGGTGCTTTCCAGTCACAATGAGAATCTGAGATAGATCAAAATAATAGTAAAACATAAACCAAAGGTACTTGAATTCAATGATATAAAGACAACGTTAAGAGTGCATTGAAGTCGAGAATTTACATTCAATCCCAAGTGTAAGGAAGTTTAGCTACGCATGGTAGCCATGAATTACACAAGAAAAGGAAAAAGAAAAGATCTTCAGTAGGAAGGACGCTCCTCTCAATCTCCCAAAAGTGATGAATGATAATTCCTTTTTTGCTTTGACCTAGCTCTCCTTTTGTAACTTTCGCTCCTTGCATTAGGTCAAATTGCGGTCGTTATCTTGTGATCCATGCTCCAACAGCCTTGACGCCTTCAATTAGGGTTTTCTTCTAAATTTCTTTAAGTGAGTTTTAGCTCAGACTGTCTTCATTGCTTAAGCGAAAAGTCACTTATGCCTTTTCTCTGCTTCTTTCTTCTATTTCAGTGCCTCTGCTCTCTCTCTTCATATTTAACTTAATTCTCAACAAAATTCGCTATATGCACAATAAAACACATTAAATAACAAAATCAATAATAAAAGAGAATAAGATCCAAATTTAAACCGAATTAATAACAAAATCAACCTAATTAATAATGGAATCAATTCAAATATGCATAGAATCAACTACTAATTAACGCTTATCAAAAGTCTCCCCACTTAGCTTCTTGCTTGTCCCCAAGCAAGACAATCACAAACTAAGTTCCCAACATCTCATATTTGGTTCTCTTTCAAACGTCTTCCTAAATTCAAGCAATCACCTACAGCTCCATAGATTAGAAATTCAACAATCCAATAATCAAATAACAATACAAAATTCATGACAGGATACTCTCAACTCACACAATCCTCTTCATCTCTCCAAGTGACATACTACTCTCAATCAAAAGTTGTTATTCATTTATCAAGCAAATTAAACTCTGCAAATAACAAGTCAGAAGGACTTTCATATGGTTATAATGAGGTCTAGCTACAAAGAACTTTTGGTTTTTCTTGGAACATAAAATGCACAAGTAGTTTTGCAAATCATGAATACAACCCGAATTGATCTTGAAAATTCAACTGTGAATTCCTTAATCAGCTTTACTCTGAATCAACCTTTTCTGTTGTATCATTCAACTTTCTTGCCCAAGCTATAAATGTAGCTCATGCAACTCACATCTTTTTCCCTGTGTATCTTTTATCCCTACTATTTTTCTTTTATTCCCTCACATGTACAGAAAAACATATAATCTGAAAATTCGAAGGTTTTTTTTTTTAAAAAAAAACAAACGTAGGTACATAATTACAACAACCTTCTCAGCCTTTATAACTTCCACAGTTCTCTTTTGAAAATCAAACTCCACTTCTCCAATTCCTCTTCAAGTTGTATCATGATTTCCTAACTACTCATACCCAAGGTGAGTTTTATATGCATGTGGCTCAAGGTTTCAATAACAACACAAGCTCAAATTGGCTTACAATTGGATTTCGCTCATCTCACTAGTTAGCTATTTGGCTCTGGCTATGATTTACACTCAATCCAACAATTTGCCTTCATCATCCTTATTAATACAAAGTCAATTCTAACCTAACAAATTAAAGCAACAATTAATTTCAAGCAAATATGCACTCACAATTTACGCTCAGTGTATCACTCCCTCGCATTACTGTTTCAATCATATCCTGTCAATCCTTGTTAATGTTAATCCTCCTATTGTCATGTTATCTTCCTAGTTTTATGTACCTGCTAGCTCAAGCTCAAATTTAAGACTAAGCTACTTTCATGCACACAAAATTTCCAATTAACAGTCTCAACAATTTTCATTAATCCTAGCAATTCATAATAGGCACAATCATCACAAAACATATCCTATTCTACCAATTGGTCTACTTTGTGCCTATGCTATTACAGCCATCCAAGTTTGTTAATCAGATATCCAAATTGTGCAGACTTAGTACAATTATCCAAAATAAAAGTCATCAGAACAACAATTATATATATACAGTCATCCTGAATTTAACCATACTACACCAATTAAAAAAAAAAAAAATTCTCTGATCAGTAACGTAGTCAAAACAACAACATGAACAGAACAACATTAACAACAATTCTTCAATAGAACAACAAACAACAACATCATCATCAAAACAAAAAGAACAAAATAGCATGACAACAGCCACAGAACATCAGCACCCTCAAAACTTCTTCCTCAACTGACAACATCAGCAGATTAGCATAGTAGTCTTCAAAACTCCCCACTTGGAGTATCATACTCCTCCTCTGCATCACTCTCATTATCTCCTTGACCTCCACACTCCTTTTCAGATTCATCCTCCTGTTCATCTTCATTCTCATTTTTCTCTGAACTTGAATATGAGGATATCACGTATTGAGTTGCCAGAGGCTTTGGTTCCAGCCTATTTTTATTCCTTACAGCTCTCCTAGCCCGTAAAGGTCGTCTTTAGAATCCTGGTGATTGTTCAATCTCAGTTTCCTCAGCAGCAGCTCCAACATTAGCAGCTTCAGTAGTGGCAGCTTCAGCTTTTTCCTTTGCTGTTGGTTTCCTTACATTACCAGTAGTGCTTTGGACTTCTGCATTATCAGTCTCCTCTCCCACAGAACTTGGCCGGTCCCCAGGCCAATTTATATACGATGACAGTTCATCTGGATTCATAAACGACTCTGGATTTATTCGATCATGCAATCCACGGTAGAGGTGCATCATAAATCTGCATAACGAGCTTTGTTGTTCCTCCACATGCATTAAATGTCTCATTATTTTTTTCTTAACATCTTCCAGAGTGGGCGATGATGGTGATAATGGTGGACTAGGTGCTCGGTTCCTCTGCTCAGGATTCTCCTTCGGATTTGTGCAGTGATGATTAATGAACTTTTTGTCTATCGAGTTCCTAATTTTATGTTTTGACTCCACCAATATCCCCTTATGAGCACATAAGCCTGTTATCAGAGTAGGGAATCTAGAGTCCTCAATCTTTCTGCCCCTCAAATTCGTTCCTAATCAACAATCCTCTGAATTTCATCTGAAATTATGCGTGCCACATTGATCGTGTAATCATCCTGAATCATAGAGAATATCAGATTGCTCCTAGCAACATTGATATCTGAAACATGACCAATTGGAATGACATTGTCCAACATAAAGGTTAACCAGACTTGAGACAAGGTCCTCATATCCTCCTTTTTATTTGGGTCTGTTTCCCTGATGCTGCTATTTGATATCCTTTACCCGGAATGCACAACGCAGCAACCACCTTCTTGTTGCTAAAGCTTTTCTTCCTCGTAGAAAGTCTCTGATAATTGCATTTTTCTTCTTGATTGGGGAAAGGATTCCCCAAGAAATCATCAATAGCCTGAGGGCTATATGAGATCCATTTTCCTCAGACCAAGGTCTTCCTTCTGTTTCTATCTTGCCTTTTTGCCCACGCATTTAAAACTCCCTCACTATTTCTGTGTTGAACTTCCTCATCGGCTTAGCCAGTTTCTTCCAGCTTCTTCACAACTCCCAATTTCAGTTCCACTCTTCGCTCTGGGATGAAATTCCGGTGCATCAGTTCCTCATACCGCCTTATTTTATTGTCATTGAGAAACCTCTGAGGCATCTTCTGTTTCTTGTAGTTAGAGGACTGTTCCTCTTCCGGTGTCTCTGAAGGTATAGCTTCATCATAGAACGACTCGTTTGCCTTCCTCTTAAGCGAGCGTGGCGGACATTTTGGTGTGGTATGCTTTACTCGCGACATTGTTCCTGAAAAATAACGTTAGTGCCTCAAAACCACTCACTCTCTGTGTTTCCACCGTTTCAGATGAACCTAGTCCCCTAAAAACCCCCCAAATCTCTCTATCAACAAACCCTAACCTCTCGAAACCACTAATCGATTACACTACAACCATAAAAGCTATGATTTCCTACTCCTAGTGCAGTTGGAGAGTGATCGGGTGTGAGAATATTTAAGAATGCGAATTGGAATGAAGCCCTTACCTGAGTTCCAAGGGTTCGAATGCAATGGAAGGGCTGAAAGCAAAAACGAGACAAGACAGAATAAAGGTGCTACTGAAAAGTCACTGGGTGAAGTGACCTTGTGTCACAAGGTATTATCCTGTTATATTGCACTAGTTTGCGCTAAGTGACTTTTAGCTCAAGCGCTAGGCCTAGCTCAAACTATAAGCCCAGTGATTCAAAAAGATTTAAAAAAAAAATTGCCCAAATATGTAAACCTAATCTACCCCAAATTAAAATTTTTCTCTAAAAAAACACAAAAACAAAAATACCAAAATTCAACAATTTAATCACTAGATTGCCTTTTAGTAAGCGCTCGTTTAACGTCATATAGCTTGACACCTGAATTTCAATCCTTCAGCGGGATCACTGAGATGAGTTTCTCCACCTCACCCCCTTTATAATGTTTTAGCCTCTGCCTATTCACCATCTAACTCCTTTGAGTTTTGACATCTTCAATTTCAACTGCACCATACGGCTTGACTTGCTTGACCACAAAAGGTCCTGACCATCTTGACTTTAGCTTGCCTGGGAACAACTTCAATCTAGAATTGAATAAAAGAACTAGTTGTCCCGACTCAAAACTCCATTTCAATAACTTATCTTGTCATGATAAGCCTTGATGCGCTCCTTATAAAGCCTTGAGGATTGATATGTATTCAACTTCATTTCCTCAAGCTCATGTAATTGGATCTTCCTCTGTTCAACAGAAGCTTGAGAATCAACATTCAACCACTTCAATGCCCAAAAAGCTCGATGTCCATTTTCACAGGAAGATGACAAGCCTTCCCATAGATCAACTAGAATGGAGACAACGCAGTAGGTGTCTTGAAGGCTGTTCTGTACGTCTATAATGCTTCATCTAACTTTATAGTCGAGTCTCTACATGATGATGATACTGTTTTTTCTAGAATTCTCTTCACCTCTCTATTAGAAACTTCTGCTTGCCCATTAGTTTGGGGATGATAGGTTGTAGCTATCCTATGTTTCACCTCATAATGCGCAAAAGCCTTCCTCAATTCTGCATTGCAGAAATGAGATCCTCCATTACTGATTACCACTCTTGGTGTTTCGAACCTGCAGAAAATGTGTTTCTTCAAAAATTTGATCACTGTTTTTGCATCTGCCTTTTGAGTTGGAATTGTTTCCACCCATCTCAAGACATATTCCACAACCAACAGAGTATATTCATTTGAAAATGAACTAGGCAATGAACCTATGAAGTCAATTCCCCAACAATCAAACACTTCAATTTCTTTAATGTTCCGTAAGGGCATCTCATGTCTCTTTGAGATAGTCCCTGTCCTCTGACAGTTATCACAATATTGCACATGCATGTGAGCATCCTTAAACAGTGTTGGCCAGAAAAATCCTGAATGCAGTACCTTAGCCGCTGTCCTCCATAGGAAGAATTATGACAGTGCCACAGTATGTTTCTTTATTGATAACACACCTCCTCAACAAGTTATCAGCACCCATTTTGAACAAATAAGGATGGTCCCAAATGTACTGGTTCGAATCCTTTAATAACTTCTTTCTCTGCTGCCAATCCATATTCTCTGGAATAATTCCAGCAACTTTAAAATTGGCCATATCAACAAACCATGACCTCTCCTGCACCACCAACAGTTTCTCATCAGGGAATTCATCCATTACTTCTGATTCCCTAGCAGTAACTTCCTAATTAGCCAATCTAGACAAATGATCAGCCACATGATTCTCGCTCCCCTTTTTATCTTTGATTTCCAGATCAAATTCCTGGAGTAGCAGCATCCAACGAATTAGCCTGGGCTTTAACTCTGGCTTGGTCAACAAATACCTGATAATAGCATGATCAGTATAAACTATGACTTTAGAGCCAATAAGATAAGCTCTAAATTTTTCCAAGGCGTACACTATTGCCAACAATTCTTTCTCAGTAGTAGTGTAATTACTCTGAGTGTCATTTAGCACTTTGCTAGCTTACTGTATGACATAGAACAATTTTTCATTTCCCTGTCCCAACACAGCTCCTACTGCATAGTTACTAGCATTACACATAAGCTCAAAATCGATATCCAATCAAGTGCAGTGACGACTGGTGCTGTTGTAAGCTTCTTCTTTAAGCATTCAAATGCTTCAACAAAATTCTGATCAAACTCAAAAACTGTGTCCTTATTCAACAAATTGTACAAAGGCTTAGCAATCTTTGAAAAATCCTTGATGAATCGCCTATAAAATCCTGCATGGCCGAGAAAACTTCTGATTCCTTTAACATTGGTAGGTGGTGGTAACCTCTCAATAATCTCCACTTTTGCTTTGTCCACTTCTATACCACGTTCGGAGATCTTATGGCCTAATACAATTCCCTCGGTGATCATAAAATGACACTTCCCCCAATTCAGCACAAGATTAGTCTCCACGCATCTTTTCAACACTACATCCAGATTCTCCAAACATGAATCAAAAGTTGATCCAAAAACCAATAAGTCATCCATAAAAACTTTTATGAAATTCTCCACAAAATCTGTAAAAATTGCTAGCATACACCTGTGAAAAGTGACAGGTGCATTACACAATCCAAATGACATTTTTTTTTGTATGCAAAAATCCCAAATGGACATATAAATGCTATCTTTTCTTGGTCTTGAGGATCCACTGTGATATGATTATAGCCTGAATAACCATCCAAGAAATAATAATAAGCCTTCTCTACTAACCTTTCTAGCATCTAGTCCATAAAAGGCAAGGGAAATGGTCCTTCCTGGTTGCTTGATTCAGCTTCCTATTATCAATACACATCCTCCAACCAATAACCGTTCTAGTGAGAATCAACTCATTCTTATCATTATGAATAACAGTCATGCCACTCTTCTTTGGGACCATCTGTACTAGACTCACCCAAGCACTGTCTGAAATCTGATAAATAATCCCAGCTTCCAACAGCTTCTGCACCTCCTTCTTCACCACTTCTTTCATTGCTAGATTCAATCTCCTCTGCAGTTGTGTAACTGGTTTAAAATCAACTTTAATATGAATGTGGTGCATACAATAAGCTGTACTGATTCCTTTCAAATCTGACAGTTGCCATCCAATAGCTCCTTGATTGAGTTTTAGTACCTCAATCAGTCTTCTCTCCTCTTCAACAGTTGAAGAACTGCTAAGGATTACGGGTTTCTTCACATCTTCCTCAAGAAAACTATATTTTAGATGAGGAGGTAACACTTTCATTTCTAATTTCTCATCTGTCACAGAATTTTCAGCCCCCAAACCTTCTCTGTTTACTACCTTCTGCATAATTTCCTTAGCCTGGTCTAACTCATTAGCCAGAGCTAAGGCCTCTGTATCACCCAATTCAACCAACTCCTTTGCTGGTTTGGTAATAACTTGCAGTAATACATTAGGACTGCTCAAATTCTTCATCTTCTTACCACATTCCTCCTCTATCACATAAATTCTAAAACAACTCTTTGTGTATTTAGGATGCTTCATAACTTCAAACACATTGAAACTCACTTCCTCATTCTCAACACACACTTTCAACTTCCCTTTGTCAACATCTATAATCACCTTTGTTGTCTTCATCAACGGTCACCCTAAAATCAGAGGAACATCTACATCTTCCTCAATATCCATCACGATAAAATCTATTGAAAAAAAGAATTTATCCACTTTAACCAGCAAATCTTCAACAATACCATATGAACGCTTGATAGATCGATATGCCAATTGTAAGGTCATTCTTGTAGGTCTGATTTCCACCTCTCAAATCCTTCTTAACATAGATAGTTAAATCAAATTAATGCTTGCACCTAAATCCAATAGTGCCTTACCAACATACAGATTCCCCACTGTAATTGGCAAGGTAAAACTCCCAAGATCACAGGATTTATGTGGAATGAATTTTTGGATAATTGCACTGCATCCTACCTCCAATTACACTGTCTCTTCTTCTGGAAACTTTCTCTTCTTGGTGAGAAGTTTTTTTTATAAAACGAGCATAAGTAGGCATATGCTGTAATGCCTCAGTAAAAGGGATATTAATATGCAAATTCTTCAAGATCTCTGTGAATCGAATGAATTACTGCTCGACTTCTCTTCGAAAGGGTGCATGAGGATAAGACACATGTCTAAGAGGAACACCATCTTTGATCTTCCTCCAATTATGCCCTTCCTCAACTTGTTTCTCGCCACTATCATCCACTGGTTTCTCTCCTGCTTTCCTGAATTCGCTCTCTGAATTTTCCTCTACTGTCACAGCTTCTAGTTCAACTCTCTCCCCTGATCTATCTTTACTAGCTTCAGCTACATTCTCTGTTGCTGCTTTTTCTTTCTTTTCTCATTTCTACTCTCAACAACTTCCTCATTCACATAAAAACCAACCTTCTTTCCACACCGTTCCTTTAGATTGGTTTAAGTAGTAGCAGAGAATTGTCCTCCTTGCTGATCTATTAATTGCTTAGCCAGTTGACCCACTTGAGTTTCCAGATTCCTCATAGATGCCTCTTGATTCTTCCAGATTCTTGCTTCTAGCCCCAATTCTGATTTGCATTGTTCCTCCAGCCAGGTGGACTATTTGGGTAATTCACCTGCTGATCAGCTTGCCTACCTGGAACTCCCATATACGACACTTCTCCTCCTCCTACATTCTGTTGGGGACAATTTCTAGCCACATGATTTCCTCCACATGCTTCACACCCCACTAGTGCATTATGATATGTTACTAGTATTGCGGTTTAAATAGTCTATAGCTGTTGCGGCTGCTTGGCCATTTGCTTTGTCAAGGCCTCCACTTGTTGTGTCAAAAGCTTATTCTAAGCCAAGATTGCGTCTTGAGTGTTTAATTCAAACATTCCTTTCTTCTGAAAACTGCTTCGATCATTCTGTGCCTGATAATATGTTGATGCAATGTATCAATAAACTTGTTAGCTTGCTCGACATCCACGACCATCATTATGCCTTCTGCAGCTGCATCTAAGATCATCTTCATTTTTGGTCTCAATCCATTGTGGAAGATGTTCAGTTGTGCAATCACCTCAAATCCGTGGTTAGGACACCTCCTCAACATGATCTTGAATCTATCCCATGTTGCACAAAAACCTTCGTCCGCTCCTTGACGGAAATTAGAGATATCTGATTTGGCTTTGATAAGCCGAGACAGAGGAAATTTTTTTTGCAAGAATTTCTCCTCCACTTCACTCCATCTTCTAAGACTTTGGTTGGGATGAGAATTCAACCAATCCTTCGCTTTTCCTACTAGTGAAAACAGGAACAATTTTAGATAAGCAGCCTCCTTGTCGCGTTCTTCGATTCCCGTGGTAGCAGTCAATTCATAGAATGTGGATAAATGAGTATAAGGGTCCTTATGATCTAATCCGATAAATTGAGTATTACTGATGAGAGTCAAATATGTTGGCTGCATCACAATAGCTCAAGTCGTGTTAGGAATAGCAATACTTGAAAAGTGTATGGGTCCCTACTACAACGCATAGTCACCCAGAACTCTTCTTGGTGGTGGATCGTTCTGGCCATTATGTTCCTCAGCCATGATTTCACCACAACTCTGCTCCACTAGCTGACTCTTTTGCTCACGCTTCCTCCTTTGCTTCAGCTGTCTCAACATCTTGTTGATATCTGGATCAAAAAGCAACTGTTCTTCTTTCACCTGATTTCTCAAACGCATCAACCACTATACTAGAAAAATTGTAACGATCACAAAAGATTAGTAATTAACAACACAATTAATATAAAATTCAATTTCCAATTCTTCACCGTTCCCGGACAACGGCACCAAAAGCTTGATAGCGGTTTTTCAACAAGTGTACTGAGTCCTCAAGTAATATAGAAAGTAAATAGAGTATCGTCTCCACAGGGAATGGAATTTATGATTGTCAATTGAATCAATATCAATTGTATTATGAATGGAAACACTTAATAATGATTTGAATTTGAGTAAATTATGAAACGTAATAATAAAGCAATTAATAATAAATTGTGTGATATCAATAGTAATAAAGGCCTCGGGATTGAATAGTAATGCACACTTTTAACTTATATTCATATCATCTTTTCCAATTACCAATCTATGCAAACAAGAGCCATTCTAACCTGATTCCTCTAGCATTGAAATTTATAAACTAAATTACCTAGCTATGTTCCCAGTTACTAAATTAATTTAATCAACATTAAGATCAGTTGCTATAACTAGTCATTACACTATAATCCATCCCTGAACTTATACATGCAATGCGTTTATTTTTGGTTCCAATTCAAAAGGTGTTTTCCAATCACAATGAGAATTCTGAGATAGATCAAAACAATAGTAAAACATAAACCAAAGGTACTTGAATTCAATGATATACAGACAACGTTAAGAATGCATTTGAAGTCGAGAATTTACATTCAATCCCAAGAGTAAGGAAGTTTAGCTACGCATGGTAGCCATGAATTACACAAGAAAAGGAAAAAGAAAAGATCTTCAGTAGGAACGACGCTCCTCTCAATCTCCCAAAAGTGATGAATGATAATTCCCTTTATGCTTTGACCTGGCTCTCCTTTTATAACTTTCGCTCCTTGCATTAGGTCAAATTGCAGTCTTTATCTTGTGATCCGCGCTCCAACAGCCTTGATGCCTTCAATTAGGGTTTTCTTCTGGATTTCTTTAAGTGGGTTTTAGCTCAGATTGTCTTGAAAAGTCACTTTTGCATTTTCTCTGCTTCTTTCCTCTATTTTAGTGTTGCTGCTCTCTCTCTTCAGATTTAACCTAATTCTCAACAAAATTCGCTCTATGCACAATAAAACACATTAAATAACAAAATCAATAATAAAAAAGAAAAAAAAATCCAAATTTAAACTGAATTAATAACAAAATCAACCTAATTAATAATAGAATCAATTCAAATATGCATAGAATCAACTACTAATTACTACTAATTAATGCTTATAACATGTATATATATTTTCTTCACAATAAAATCATATCATATTAACACACTTATTTAAGTAGATTATTTTTTTAAAATTTGTCTATTTTAATAATTTTTTTTCATAAAATTACACCAATTGGTTAAAAGATCATTATCAATCCACCATTATAATAAACTATTACAAGTGCATTTCAATTTAAGATTTAGGTCATTCTCATGGCTAAACGACAACATGAAGATTCTATATGAGCAACCCATATTTTCCTTCCACATTTGTTCTAGCTTCTATTTAAACAATCCCAACTAAGTACAAGTTCTACCAAACATCACCTATTCGCAATAGGCACAAGTCCTTCCAAGTAACCTATACAAATGATAAAGTTTTCCTCGCTACATTCAACATTTTTCCTCTTTTATGGATACATAGGTTATTTAGGTTGTCAATTAGGTTGCTTAGAAATTTTAAATCATTTAAATAAATTGCAAATATCAAATTTTGAGAATTTTAATTTCAGTAAAAAAAATGAATTTACAAAATTACCTTTAACTTCTAATGGAAACACTTAAATAATTGTAATTATTTCCAATAAATATAATTAATTTAAAAATAAATATTTTCAATAAAATAATAAAAATCTACATTTTTAAAAGTATAAAATATAAAATAACACATTTTCTCTCAATTTAATCGTCTCGCAGTCTTGTTTCACTTCATAAATTACCAAAATACCAAATAAATTCTATAAATTATTTGTGATGAAATTATTTCAAATAATATACTAAT
>Ga0123340_1005451_pt1 | contig 12089 bp, 9 predicted proteins | sample SirMexnodulemix_FD_89961 | JGI IMG/M metagenome (GOLD analysis project Ga0123340, IMG submission 89961) | Root nodule microbial communities of legume samples collected from Mexico - Siratro Mexico nodule mix | ecosystem: Host-associated > Plants > Roots > Nodule | place: Mexico: Nepantla... | reverse complement strand
GAGAGAGAGAGAGAGAGAGAGAGAGAGAGATATGTATATGTATGTATATAATTCTATATATTTAGTATGTTGAATATTTAATGTTAAAGTGTTATAATTTAAGCTGTATTCTTTTGTACGCCCAATCATTTATTAAATTATGATGATTGAAATAATAATAATTATTCATTAAAAGTATATTAGTTTAAGGATTCTTGAAATTGATCAATAATTTCTCTTTCAAGTTATATTATTCTCTGAAAGTAATTTAATAACACATTCATAATGTTTTCTTATCATTAATTTTTTTTCGGTACATATTTGTGCTAATAACTTGTTTTGAATTTTAAAATTAGTATATAATTGTAATCATGTTTTAATATAACTATAACACAAAAATTAAGTTCAACCCGGCATTGTTTGTTTAGAGGATATAATTCCAATGTTACTGTCAATTATTATTAATCTTTTTTGTACAAATAACTTGGATAATAAATGAAGTTGGCTTGGCTTCCCAATTTGGTTTTGAAGATAGTTGTGATGAAAAGAAAAATGAAAAAGTTATATGTTTATATCAACTATAACACTATGATAAAAGTTATTTAAAGATTAATTTTTAGCTATCAAATGAAATGATTGTTAATTATGATAAAAATAGTTATCAAATTAGATTTTAATTGTTAAATAATTATAAAATAAAAGTAATGATTGAATTTAGTGATTAATTAAGTCAAGATAATTGATATCAAACATTAGGTACTAAGGTTTTAGTGACTTATATCTTTAGATTCTAAATTGGTATCTAACTTAATTAGAGATCAATTTAGAATCTAATGATATAAGTCATTCAAATCTTGATAGCTAATATTAGATACCAATTATATTGACTTAATTAGTCATTAAATTCAATCATTATTTTTATTTTGTAGTTATTTAGTAATTAAAATCTAATTTGATGACTATTATTGTCACAATTAGTAACTATTTCATTTAGTAGCTACAAATTAATTTCTAAATAACTTTTTTCTTGTAGTGTAATTTGACTTGTGTTTAATAGTATATCACAACATTGGACCATATTTATCAAGGTTAGACAAGGTGGTTGACATTTTGACAATTTTAATTGAACAATCAATACTACAGTTAATTTTGAGGATAAATATTTTTTATATTGTTTTAGTGTTGATTTTGTTAAAAGTAGTGAAACTTTGATGAAAAACATTTAATTTTTTATTTATTTCGTGGTATAAAGTTATTTATACGTTATTTAAAAGGATAACTTCCTTCTCTTTATTTTTTTTAGTAATTAGGTTTTATAGGTTAAGCTACTAGATATTGTAGGACTTGTTTTCCAAATTATTTAGTGCATTTTTTGTCTTTGAAATTTTAGTGTATCTTGTGGAGACATGATGATCATATGTCCATAAATTGGGTTTATTTGCAAGTTATTTCTGTGGTCAGATAAACAACTTGTTCATATAACGAGAGACTGATCCTGATTGTTTTGTCAACATCCAATTTCGTCCGGGTGAACTTTATTTCAAAAGTGTTCTAAAAAAAAGGGTTTTATTTTTATTATTTATCTTTTAAAAAAAGAAACTAAATAACAAACAATATGTAAAATAAAAAGATTTTGGAAGTCAAGAGGCATGGGGTTTCTTGGAAAGGGAAGAGGCATGGTTTCTTGGAAAGTAAAAAGGCATGGATTTCTTGGGAAATGGAGGGAGGAGTCTCTTGGGAGGTGAAGAGATAGGAGTCTCTTGTGGAGATATAAAGAACAAAAAAAAAAAAAGGAAAAAAGGAGGATCGTAAACCATCATCATCCTCATCGATGAAATCATCTCTAAGTTCTCTTTGAAACCTCACAACCAACCACTTGCCCACGGTTTTGCACCAAAAGACACCTTCTCCTTGTTTTTTTGCCTAAACACCTTCTAATAACCTCCAAGAAGCCTCCAAAGCAATTGAAACAGACCATAACAATCTGAAAAAGCTTGAAGAAGCTCTTGCTGGAAAATCGGGCTTCGTCGGAGCTACACCACCAACCGCCACCAAACTCGGGTTTTCGGCTTCCATTAGGTGCGTCTCATTCCCACCCATCTCATTTCCACCGTTTCTATAACTTGAAAACGCCTTGAAACCTCCATTTGAGCCTCGTCGGAGGCTCGCCGGTGCAAGTCCCTTTGAGGAAGATGACCGGCGAACCTTGCGAGCTCATTTTCTCACACTACAGACCTCCTTTCTCCTCCATTCCACCTCCATTGAGACGAGGATGAGGAGGGGAAAGTTCGCCACCCCATGGCATGACATTTCTTGGAGGTTATTAGAAGGTTATTAGACGAAAAAACAAGGAGGAGAAGGTGTCCTTTGGTGTAAAACTGTAGGTGAGTGGTTGGTTGTGAGGTTTCAAAGGAAACTTTGAGGTGGCTTCATCGATGAGGATGATGATGGTGTGGGATCCCCCCCTTTCCTCTTTTTTTTGTTCTCTATATCTCCACAAGAGGCTCCTATCTCTTCACCTCCCAAGAGACTCCTCCCTCCATTTCCCAAGAAATCCATGCCTTTTTACTTCTTTAAGAAACCCATGCCTCTTCACTTCCCAAGAAACCCCATGCCTTTTCACTTCCAAAATCTTTTTATTTTACATATTGTTTGTTATTTAGTTTATTTTTTGTTTTTTTTAAAAGATAAATAATAAAAATAAAAGCCCTTTTCTTTAGAACACTTTTGAAATAAAGTTCATCCGGACGAAATTGGGTGTTGATAGCTGCCCCTCTTCACTTTAATTTTACTGGATAATTTGAAAATTAAAATTTTTGTATTATTAAAGTAAAAGTTAAATAAAGATGGAAACACTAATTTCGTCCGAATTGAAAGAGAAAAAAAAAAACTCAAAGCATTCAGATCATTCCTTAGAAGAGAGGTCACCATTTGAAAGATTTGAAAAGGGAGAGTGAGGTCGAGACCTTGGACTGAGCCGAGAGTGTCACGAATCGTCATGCGCTGAAAGGTAAAGGTGAGGTTGAGACCTTGGACTGAGCTGAGAGGGTCACGCCCCATCACATGACAACAGAACTTAAAACTATGTCATAACCTTGACCTTTCGAGGACGAGAGGGTTATGCATCCAATCATGGTTGAGACCTTGGCTTTACACAAAGATGAGAGGGTCATGTGCCATTTTTCCAAAAAAAGAAATGTGAGATTGCAACCTTGACCTTTTGAGGACGAGAGGGTTACGAATCTTCACTGGAGATCGAGATTTTGTATCGAGAGAATCATCGCTCCAAACATAATGTTGACTGTGAACCACTGGGCCACACCTAACAATCATGAGACTGGAATCTTGTATCGAGAGGATTACCGTATCTTCATTTGAGATCTTGGATCGAAAGGGTCTTCTGAAAAATGTGAGGTCGAGATCTTGTATCGAGAGGATCACGAATCTTCACTCGAGATATAAATCTTGTATCGAGAGGATCATCACTCCAAACATAAGGTTGACCATGAACCAACGGGTCACACCTAACAACATGAGACCGGGATCTTGTATCGAGAGGATCACCATATCTTCACTTGAGACCTTATATCGAGAGGGTCTTTTGAAAACATGTGAGTTTGCGATCTTGTATCGAGAGGATCACGAATCTTCACTAGATATATAGATCTTTTATCGAGAGGGTCATCACTCCAAACATAAGGTCGACCTTGAACTAGCAGGCCACACCTATCAACATGAGACCAGGATCTTGTATCGAGAGGATCACGAATCTTCACTAGATATATAGATCTTCTATCGAGAGGGTCATCACTCCAAACATAAGGTCGACCTTGAACCAGCAGGCCACACCTATCAACGGGAGACTGGGATCTTGTATCGGGAGGATCACCGTATCTTCACTTGAGACTTTGTATCGAGAGAGTCTTCTGAAAAAATGTGAGTTCGAGATCTTGTATCGAGAAGATCACGAATCTTCACTAGAGATATAGATCTTGTATCGAGAGGATCATCACTCCAAACATAGGGTCAACCTTGAACCAGTGGGCCACACCTATCAACATGGGACCGAGATCTTGTATCGAGAAGATCACTGTGTCTTCACTTGAGACCTTGTATCGAGAGAGTCTTCTAGAAAAACGTGAGTTTGAGATCTTGTATCGAGGATCTCCTTTCTCCTCCTTTCTCTTCCTGTATTTCTATGATTTTTTCCTCCACCATATACTTATGAAAATATCAAAATCTTTTTGAAAATGAATTTAGGTATTGGTGCTAGTTAGAGTTGCTAGTTTGTAGTGAAGTTTCCATTCTTTGATGGTTGGTGGTGGTTTGTGGGTGGTTTTGGTGTTTGTGGTAGTGGTCGTTGGTGGTGTTAGCTGGTTGTGGTTTCATTTCTGGTTAGTTTCCATTTAATGTTTTTGTTTTCAATTTTGGATTGTGGAATTTGGAGATCTCCTAGATTACATAATCTAAAATTTAAAGTTCTGATCTCCATAATACAAAATTATATTCTAGAATGTACAATTTATATTTTGGATTGCACAATCTGAAATACAAAAATTGTATTCCATAATGTATTTTGAATTGAACAATTTATAATACAATTTGGAATACATTGTATTTTTGATTATACATTTTGGAATATAATTTTTTATTTCGAATTGTACACTCTGAAATACAATTTTTATATCTGGAATACAAAATTGTATTCTGTATTGCAAATTTTGGATTAGAGAATTTATCTAGCTTTTTAACATTTAATGGTTTTGGTATGATTGTAAAACATTGATTGTTGAATGTAGACCAATTTTGGAGAAAAATATGCAATGAAGTAGATAAGATCTCAAATATGAAAGAATTAGATTTAATGAAGTTTGTGGGCAATGAAGATGAATTGGTTAGAAGAGACTGCGTTAAGGATTTTACATTAAATGAAGTAAATAGAATTTCATTCATTTTTGTAAAAGGTTTGAGAGCTCATGTAATTATGTTGACATGTATTTGTGTAAGTATTTCCTACACGAGATAACTTACTTCAATGGGTGCATAGAGTGCCTTTGAACTTGGTTTTGTGATTGTGATAAATAGATCTGACAAAGCAAATGAATAACACGGAAGAAAGACATTTGTGTTGTTAGGTTGTGAAAGAGGTGGTAAGTATAGAAAATACAAACATGATGTAGAGGTGAATGTAATTGGTACAAAAAAATGTGATTGTCCTTTTAAATTACGGGGTAAACATGTTCGTAATGCAGAAGGTTAGATATTGAAGGTAATATGTAGAAGTCATAATCATGAAATGGATGGGACATTAGTTAGTCGCCCCTATGCTGGCAGATTAAAATCAAATGAACATGCGATGGTCGTTGACATGACCAAAAGTCTAGTGACGCCGGCCAACATATTACTTACTTTGAAAGAAAACAATGAGAACAATGTGACAAAAATAAAGCAAGTGTACAATGTCAGATATGCTTACAAGAGATCACTAAGAGAGTCTGGAATTGAAAAGGAACAACTAATGCAAACTAGATTGAATTTTTCCAATATGTCATCATGTGCTTCATCATCGTCTGAGTTATTTATTCAACAAGAATTTGATGTCATTTTAAATCATTTTAAAGAAGTTGACTGGTAAAATATCAATTAAGAGCAAGTTACGTGAAATTGCCTATCCAAATATGACATCAATGTCACCAATGAATAAAGTGAAAATAGGACTTCTAGATAACTCAATCAAATCGATTTGTGAAGTCTACAAAGCGTGAGCCATCATATGTTAAGCATGTCGATGGCCAAGGACAACAAAGCAGTTCCTATGTTGGATCAATTTCATCCTAGTTGTCACCCTTACATAGTTGATGTGATTGATGTGAAAGCTGACGGTCATTATGGTTATCGATCTATTGCTGCATTGTTGGGAATGGGTGAAGACTCATGGTTGCGTGTGAGAATGGATTTATTGGAAGAAATTTGTTAGTGGCATCATGAATATGCCACAATATTAGGTGGTTATGAACGAGTAGATAAACTAAAGTTGTCATTACTTGTTGATGGAATGTCAATGGTAAGTTATTTTATATATGATGGAGTTATTTGTAAGTTTTACCTATTGATCATCTAGCTGACATTCATGTATTTGCAGGCTAATGTTGATAAGTGGATGATTATACCTGATATGGGGTACATCATTGCTAATAAATACAATGTTATATTAGTTTGCTTATCATTGAAGCAAAATATAACAATATTCCCATTGTGAAGTAAACCTCACATGAATGTCAGTCTACATTGACTCATATGTATAGGCCATGTGTATGGTTCACATTTTGTTCAGGTATCTTTATTCATATTTTAAAATTTTTGACACCCATAATCGTAATTAATATTGATTATATAATACATGTTTCAAACTTTTGCAGGTCAAATTGCACGATGGTTGTCCCTTACCAACTGTAGACGTTTTGTGGTCGAAATACTCTTACGAAGAGGCAAAGTTATGGTCATCATATTACGTTAGTAGGATGCAAATATTTGCACAATTGTTAGGAGTTAATACCACATATGTTAATCTTGAAAACGACTAATAATTCCTAAGAATACATTGTTCTTTATTATTTAGAATGCGTTACTTTATTGCTACATTAATTATTATTTCCAAAGATGTTGACAAGTTGCTACTTTATGGTTTTTTCTCTATATACAATTATATATATTGAAGATATATATTGTCGAAAATAGAGTAGACGACCCACAACAGACAAACACACTAGACGGTTTATAGTAGACAAACACATTTGACGGTCTATAATAGACAAATAAACTACGTTTAAGATCTATTTATTAACACAAGATCTTCTAGTTTATTAATGTACACTAGACCATCTAGTTTGTGTACACTTGATCGTTTAGTTTATGTGTGTAGGATATACCGTGTAGTCTGTTTGGTTACTTTAGACAGTCTAGTCTATTTGTGCACACTACACTGTTCAATTTGTTCAACACTAGATTGTTTAGTCTGTTAATGCATAATAGATCGTCTACTCTGTTTATGAACACTGGACTATCTAGTATGTCATTTTACACTAAATCGTCTAGTCTATTTGTCTACTGTAGATTGCCTAGTTTGTTTGCTTACTGTAGAATGCGTAGTATGTTTGTTTAAAATAAAAAATTTTAGTTTGTTTATGCATACTAGATCATTTAATTTGTTTATAAACACTGTATTATCTAATTTGTTTGTGTATAATAGACCATTTAATATATTTGTTTACTCTAAATCGTCTACTATGTTTGTCTAACACTAAATTGTTTAGTCTGTTTGTGAACATTATATAATCTAGTCTATTTGTGTATAATAGATCTTTTAGTTTGTTTGTGTATAATAGACTCTTTAATATGTTTGTTTATAATAGATTATCTATTTTATTTGTTTAACATAAACATTATTTTCAATAAAATGACTATAAAAACATGACCTATTTTCATCTTATGGAGTTGACTAACAATTTTTCTTTATAAAATAATACATCAAACCCTAATTAAACCCCATGAAAAGATAAACAATTGTTAAATTAGATTGAAAGTTGTCATAATACAATTAATTCATAAATTAAAAGTAAGAATGTAAACAATATATAAGAACTAAATATTCTAACCTAAATCCTTGCTTCGTACAGAACGAGAATTCTAATATAAATAGCCACCTCATTTGTCACGCCACAGGTTAACTGGAGTATAATATGTGTGCCCTTCCACATTGCAATGCCATTAGTGGTGTGACCATAATCAATCATCCTCTGCAAGACATTTATGATTCGTTTAAATATACTTACATTTAATGAAATGACATTAAATAACATGTGTTAATGTCTATGAGCACATTAACTTATCATACATGCATGATCCTGTTGTGATTAGGGATTTGTGTCACCATCTATAGACTATGGCACAATGACATGATAGTATAATTAGTCGATCATCTTTTGAACCAAGAGATGGGTGTGACACTTATGAACCATTGCATGTATTTAGCTAAACATGGAAATGTATGAGAAGTCAATGTCACACTTGTGACGAGATGGTTAGTAAAGTGTAACCTTCAGCCATTTATAGTCATCATAATTGGCATGAGAGGTCGATGAACCATATGCTCATAGTCTTACTAGTGCAAAACATGCTCCAACAAATATTAATGCATACAAGTATCCAGATGGATGTAACTCAAAAATAAGGATATCGCCTCAAATGCCGGGATGCAGAGATAATTTGTATATAGACTCTAAATAACTGTAACATGGGTTAGAGCATCTAATTGGATTGCACAACCAACAATCAAATATGTTGTCCAGTGACATATCATGTTGCCCATGACTGATAAGTGGGACTTATATTCCTCCTTCCCATGCTCTAAAAATGTTTGTATATCCATACTTATTACAGTTTCAACATAATAATTACACTTGTATTCATATGACAATAAATATAACCTCTTTATTAATTGTGTATATGATTACCTGTATAAGAGTCGTATACCGTCCAATTGTTTTGTCTTGTCTGGGCAAAACATGTATCCCCTAACTGACCGTATATTTGAGTTAGTGCGAAAGCTCCACACGAGTATCCACCACACATGTGTAGATTAACGAGTAACAAGTACAACTCAAATATATATGTTGCGTTTTTATCAGCAAATAACATCCAATACTACATGCTACAAATAAGCCCTCTCAACACATTTCCACATCTAACAGATGCAACAATTCTCATATATATCTTGAAACCAACTAAGTCTAATATGTGTGCTCCGACAATACCTCATCTCTACACTAACATCACCCAATTCAACTCTAGCAACTCCACCAAGATAGTTGAAGCTGCAATGAATTTCATGGGACGTATGTAGGAAAATGACCCCATAATGGGGATATGAAACATAAACGATACATTGTCCAACATGGTCATCATCTCATCAATCGAAAGGTGGAAAACGTTGGTGTCCTAATGCCACCTCTCCACAAAGGTTAAAATCAAACCCTTATTGGTTACCTCATAACTATTGTTGTACAGTGGCAACAATCTTGAATTGAGCACAAGTGTCTCAATTTCAGGATTAGTAACCCCAAACTTAATTTTTTTATTATGAGACCAATTTTAATTCTCCAAGATTCTAACAAAAACACGAAGGCTTGTTACTAAAAAAAAAAACATCATGATGACTAGTAGAACAATTAATCACAAGATTTTATTTTTACCCTATCCTTCCACACTCTCAAAGCAACATGATTACCGAAACTTACTAATGGAGTAGAATTTTGAAAGTCCTCTAGGGAAAATTTCATGTTGATCGTGTCCTCATGTAGGTACATCTATTATATCAACAACACTAGAATGATAACCTTCTTGATGATTAATTTATAGACCGATGTTGTAGGTCTCTGCTTAACCTCATCTTAAGATGCACCACCTCTAGTCTTAGCTATAACTTTGTCTATATCATAATTTTTATAGTAACAAAAATGAAAATTGAATAAGCTTTACAAAAAATACAAACAAATATGCACTTTAGATTATACAATTCAGAACATGTTTATTTTTTAAAAGACTTTTCGGATTATACAATCTGAAATGTATTTCCAAATCTAAGAACGTATTCTGAACCCTATAATTTGAAATTTATTTTATAAAACAAACATGATTTGGATTGTATAATTTAAAACTAGTTGGATTAAAAAGTACCTTTTTGAATTGTGCGATTCAAAACATATTTTTTATAAAACACATTCCAAATTATATAATCGAGAAAATATTTACAAATCTAAAAATTACTTGTGAATTTATAATTTAAAATATATTTCATAAAATAGACATATTTTTGAATTATATAATTTAAAAATATTGTAGATTATCCAACTCAAAATAAAACAACAGAATCCAAAACGTTGAAATAAGTTCTTACTTCATCTTACGAGCGACTACAATGTGTATCCGATCTCTAATAAAAAGTGCAGAAGTGCTCTCCAACACAAAAGTGGCTACAAAAAAACCAACAAAAGATGCAAGGGAGCCGGGGGTGTTGCGGCTGGGAAGAGAAAGAGGTAGTGTTCAGAACATGAAGAAGATGACGAGAGGGAGTACATGTTTATTTTTTTAATTAAAGATAAAATAGTAATTTCTCTTCTTATATGCATGTGTGCAATAAGAAATCATGGAGATGCAAGAAAATACAGTCATATCCAGATTATAATGAGATTGGATCCATTGAAACCTTGTTTTAGATCTATCATGATATAATAGTCAAACAAATAACTTTGGAATAGTCATTATTGAATAGTCAAATAGCTGATTCTCGAAATCTTTCCAATCACGAATGAACAGAGAAGCTTAACTATACAAGTAGATATATTCTCTTAAAGGCCTTTTAAATTTAGTTTTCAAGAGAATAAGAAAACTTTTCCAGACTTTAAATAATTAAAAAAATACAAATTGATACATAAAATTTACAAACTAATGTCAAGTTGATGATTAAAAATATAACTTTTAGTGTCTAATTATTTTTAAAATTACAACTAGAATAATATGGTTTCAAAAAATTATTAGCTCAACACAACTGTTTCACTTTTATCAATTAAAAGTTAAATAATTTATTTGGTTTCTTTTCAAGATCAAATTACTAATGTCTTACAAACATGAGGTCCAATATACTCTATCTATTATATCAATACCAACATATCTTAAAAGTTTTCTTTTTCAAAAATAAAAGAATAATAAATTTGCATTGAATTTAGAAGATCTAACATTATTTGAATGACATATTGTTGACCATTGTGATGATGAGTACTTGGCACCTGCACTTGCAGGCTGTTGCTTTCAACAATCCATTGCAATGATGATGTATAAATATACACCAAAGTAGTTTACATCAACTCAAGCTCTTTCACATTGTGAAATCAGTAAACTTAGTGTTGCATGGAAACACTCAAACACACCTACAAAAAGAGATCTTCAGTGTAATTCAACCAGCATGTTAGATCAGTTATTATCAGTTAGGCATAGTTATTTCAAAGAATATATAAATGAAACACTTTTCTCATTCATAAATCACTTTTACTAAATCAAGTTAGGTTTAAAATTATATTTTCAAATCATATAAAATTCTTTTTTGCATCTATTAAAAATTTAAAAGAATATATAAGAGAGATAAGGTGTGGTACATAGGTGTATTGAAAAACTACACAAAAAGGGTATATAAGTGAGAAATAAATATAATCTTATATATTAATTTTTGTTGAATTAGTTAAATATAAATTTATATTTTAATATGATATGAAAATGTATTCTAAATCTTTAACAGTGGCATATTATATTATTCACCATCAGAAATTGAAGATATCTACTAAAAAATCGCAACATTACATTGAGGAGACATAGTGAAAAGAATATATATAGTCTTCTATAAATTGATTAATTAAAATATCTATCATTATTATTTACACACCAAATCTAATAAGTGAGTGACCATATTCACCTCAAATAAATGATAGCGTAACTTTTATTTTTGAAATAAATATATTTGAAACCCTGAGGAACAAAAAAATAAAATTGCAATTTTCAAATATATTTGAACTTAGAAGGTTGAGAACCACTCGAAAACGAAATTCTAGCTGCGATGAGAAATATTAGAAAAATAAAGTAAAAGCAAAAGGATCAGCTTTTCTATAAGATTTTTTTTTTAAAAAAAATAACTTTTCAAAGTTAAAGTTATCTTATACATAAAATTTAAAAAAATAGAAAAACAAATTTTAAAAAAATAGTTAAATTATATACTTTTTTTAAAATTATGTGAGAACATTTTGATTGTTGTTTGATGAAATTGATGTGTTATGTGTGACGACTGAGTTATAGACTTATATATAATCATTTTGGTTGAAATGAAACCAGTGTACTGGGGGTTGAAAGGAAACCAAGGTACCATGGTTACATATGTCTCCATATGCTTCAGTATGATGAAATTGATGTGTTATGTGTGATGACTGAGTTATAGACTTGTATGTAATCATTTTGGTTGAAATGAAACCAGTGTACTGGGGGTTGAAAGGAAACCAAGGTACCAT
>Ga0123340_1005445_pt1 | contig 12095 bp, 8 predicted proteins | sample SirMexnodulemix_FD_89961 | JGI IMG/M metagenome (GOLD analysis project Ga0123340, IMG submission 89961) | Root nodule microbial communities of legume samples collected from Mexico - Siratro Mexico nodule mix | ecosystem: Host-associated > Plants > Roots > Nodule | place: Mexico: Nepantla... | reverse complement strand
TGTCTATTGAAAATATTTTTTAAATGAAATTAATTATAATAATTTAATAGATAATTTTGCATCATAAAAAGCTTGAAAAATAAATTTTAGATAAATATCATAATTTTAATTATTTTATTAATTAGAAAATGTCTCATTTTTTTATTCGCTTTAGGCCTCCAAAAGTCTTGAGCCGTGACTGAACCTACCTTGGCGGAACCATGAACAGTGAGAATATGACAAAAGTGGTGGTTGAAGCCACTAAAAACAAGTCACAGTAGACACCACAATTATATCTTAAAAGGGATGTAACTAACAAGGATGGTAGATAAGAGAAGAAATCACAATAATAATGAGGGTAAAAAAGAAGTTAAACTTAGGGTGGCCTTCATCTGATACTGTACAGGGGAATCAAAATGTTTCTCATGTGCAAATATAACGTCAATCCATGCATGATTATCACATCCATGCTTCAAACCAAACGAGGAAACAATAATCAGAAGATTATTGCCAAAAATTAGAGATCGAGGAAAGATCATAAGTTTCCATTCATCAGATAACTAATTTCAAAACATCGAAGCATATGAATGCTAACAAAGGAAATATGCAAGGTGCTAATAATAAATTCAGATTCTATGTGAATTTTTAGTATTATGTCTAAAGTGTATTTTGAAGATACACTAGAAAGACAACACCAAAAACTTACAGAATCTAAATTTGCCAATAATAAAAAACGATACAAAAGGAAGCAATGAATATTTCAAAATATTTATGATGTAACTAGGGTAAAGAAATCCACCATCAATATTATAATTATCTAATGTTCAGCGCCACTCCAATGACAATCCTTTTAAACTTTACTCACATTAGTATTCAGTTTGTAGTGAACTACTTATGTAGTATAACTTTCAATGAAAACTTTAATTGTTAGGGTTTAAGTAACCTAAAAAACTAGTCCATTAGGTGAGAGAATTTCAAAGACTTAAGGATCCAATGGAGGAACTTATCTTACTTTCCACACTCCTAATATGTACTATTCTGCAATGTTTCTTGCTATTCTGGTGGAGGATAAAGAGCCAAATAATCAAGCTAATATGGGTGGTCTTGAAGAGACAACAAGAGGACCAAACAGTGCAACCTTTTAGCTTCAAATACTGGCTGAGTGGTTCCACCTATCTTGCCTATGTCTTAGGACTTTCATTGGACTAATCTTTACAAGTTTTTCCATGGATTTCTTCAATGATCTCCCTACGATTTCATGGAATATAAGTGGTGTTATGGGTAAAAACACTAGGAGACATGCTAAGGAGATGGTCAAACATTTTAGTTCATCACTTTTTTTAATTTAAAAAACACATCAATCTTATATAAATCCTTTTTGCCGTACACAGTAAGCGATTCAGGTGGAACTCTGGGTGAACATCTGCTACACAAAAGGTAAGGAATGTGTAGTACATGTAAACAGAACTATGGCTGGATGGTAACATCACATATATTGTTAATGTATAAGGTCAGGGAGAGTGGTGCTGGCTAGGTCATCAGACAGTAGGGCTTACATTTTGGTATTCATGCTTTTTGAGCTGTGGGATTATGTAATCAATTAACCTAGGATGGGGAGGATACATGTTTATGAATGCAGGTTTTAATCTAAATAGGACACAAATTCTATAATAGCTTGAAAATGTATAGGTAAATATTATGTGGAATTTTTAATACACTTTTCTCACGTTGAGATGAGCGTGAAACTTATATGTAAGTATAGTCTGATAGTGGTCCGATAGGAGCCTAACAACCTTAATAGGATAAATTTTGATATCATATCAAGAAGTGAATTTTAAGTCTAACTTAACTTTACAAAACTGATTTATAACATGGGATTTATACTCACTTATAAATTATTAAAAGACATCAATTTTAGTCGATGTGAGATCTCTAACACATACAATTACAAAGCGTGCGTAAAACATAGATGAATATAAAAAAGATAAAATCAGTTGAGAACCAATAATGAGTGCCAACATATGCTCCTGTATATATAAATATAATGGTGGAGTACTCTAGTAAGGGGGAATGAGTAGAGGGTCCAAGATAAGTAAGTTTTGATTGGTGATCACAGAATTAATCACAAAAAAATTGCAGAGAAAAGCTCAGCCATAAATCAAGAAATTGAATATTCACAAGAACTCTAATGCATTACAAACAAGGACTGGATTTTCATGTGGATGGAATGACCCAAATCTACGAGGGACTACTCTCATATTAATCATAAGCACTACATGAACAATTTCCACAATGCAATAATGTATAAAAGGTTCTTGAAAATTTTGGCTTTTAGTACAGTAGATGAGTGTATTGTCAACGAGAACGGGCATAAGAAAGTCACTCAATTGTAATTTTGTTTATCTCTTCTTAGATGCAAGATGTAACATTGTATAAACTTTTAGTTGTATAGGGAGTGGAGCATATTAAATGTTCCTATTTAAATTTATTCTTTGATGATAAAAGAAAAAACGTAATCATTACTCCTTTATGGGGTTCAAACCAAGAATTGAGGGAACACTAAATTTAGGTTCTTTGTGCAAGAATTTTATGGTTTTCAAAAGAAAACAACTAAAATCATATTACAAGGTTAAATAATTGGGACCTAATGTTTAAACAATAGCCCTGACAATAAATTTTCAACTAATGTTTTTTATTAAGATGACAAATTTTATAACTGTCTTATAATGTTATAATAACCTACATTTTTCTTTTGTTGTGTTTAAACAAAAATTTTATGTGCAACGTTTAGACAACATATTTTAAATATTTTAAATATTGTCTATTGTTTAGACAATATTTTTTAAAATGTTGTTATGTGCTTTAGTCATTAGATATTGTTTCTCTTTTAAACATCATTTTTTTGTTTTGTAGACATATTTTCTGTTGACAAAAACAATTGAATATTAGATAATATTTTATAAGTTGTTGTTATATATTTAAGTTTTAAAAAACTACATTTTAGTTAATATTCAACAGTTTTAGAACCGTTATTGTTTGAGTCATTGTTAAAATCTAAAATTTTAAATAATAATTTGAAATGTTGTTGTATGTAATACATATGATAATGGCTATACATAAAACTATTGTTGTATGTGTTACATACGACGAAAGTTGTAAAGAGAATCATTATCATAGAGACAATGAAGATACACCTTGAAGTCAATTACAAAATATTTAATAAAATATACAATAAAATCAATTTCAATACAGTTAAAATATATTTCAAAATTATATAGAATACGATATCTTTTCACAATGCAAACTAAATTTCAAAAGTTATCAAAGTAAAAATCATAAAGAGTACAAGAACCTACCAGGATAAAGATAATCTAATGAAGGCAATGGTGACAATAGAAATTAAACTAGAGCACATAGGCAATGATGCAATCAGTTGAGCAATGGCACAACCAATGGTGGCGGCAATGCGTGGTTGGACAACCAAAACAATGGTGACATAAGTTATGGTGATATATAGATACAAAGATAGAGGATGACAAAAGAGGAGGGTGGAAGGAGAGAAAAGATGAAAATGAAAGAAACACAAAGATCAACTATTTTCTAGGATGAGAGTGTCTAGAACCTAATAGCTTAGATCGTCTTGTATAATGTGTTGCTTATCAATAACGTCTATTGAGTTAGATCATGCAATAGTATTTATCCTTATCAGTTGTAATCATTTGTTTGTTTAACTATTTTAGTTCACTTAGTTAATAGTGTTTCAACCTAACTTTTAGCAGAGAAGACCTTTTTGCATGATGTAATAAATGAGAGTGATTCATTTTTGTTATTTTATTTTGTGTGTTCTTTGTTCATTCATCCCTAGTATGTGTAATTCACAACTAGTGTTGCACCCTTTATTTCATTGTGTGTGGATTCATTCTAGCACGTTGTGCACAACAAATTGGTAAGAATGCCAATTTCATTGATTTGTATTGTTCATGATTAGGGTTCTTGCAAGATCAAGAACTTCAATGGTAGAATAGTTTCAACCTTTAGAAGATCAAGATTAGAGCCTTGCTCAAGGAGCAAGGGTATGGGCACTATTTGTCAAGAGTATATCACACATAGCTAGGCATGTGTTAGAGCAGATGGAATGATTCATTTGATGATCTTTCTACTGTTGTCAGACAAGGTACTCTATATAGTTGTAGATGAGAACACCTTTGCAAAAATGTTCCTGAAGTTGGAGAAACTTTTCATAACAAAGTTCATATTCAATAACCTCCTCTTAAAGAAAAGGTTATCCATATTGTGTATGGAAGAGGGTGCCTCACTAAAAACTCATCTTGATAAGCTCAATTTAGTCTTGGTTGAGTGTTGGGACATAAACGCTATGGGAAATGGTGAAGACGCAATATTATGTTAGGACAGAAACATAATATTATGGTTAATGGTAAATGTTAGATGAGTGAAGGTAATTTATATTTCATTAAAGGAACATTTTTGAAGCATTTAGGAAACATTTATCTCAACGTCATCTAGTGTTTTACTTAGTGTAACAATTTGGCACATGTTTTGATGATACATATGGGCCAAAGGATTGGATATTTTGTTCAAACAGGAGTTATTAGGCAGCCGAAGGTTGGAAAGTTTATCATTTTGTGGGCATAGAGTGTATGAGAAGCAATGCTAGAAAAGCTTTCTTACAACATTGTACAAGATGAATACCAAATTAGATTGTTGTCCATATGGACAATTAGGGCCATAGAAAGTTCCATCATTGGGTGGTTTTAAGTATCTTCTCTCAGTCATCAATGATTACTCAAGGTTCATACACTTATTCATAATGAAAGAAAATCAAAATTCGTTAAAAAGTTTTAGCATTGAATATTCCTAGTGATTAACCAAAACAGAAATATAATAAGAATATAAGGGCCAGAGACAATTTGAAATTCTACTCTAAGAAATTGATAACTTTTCTAGAAATACTTATTGTTTCTCATAGTCTAGAGAAAAATAAAGTTATTGAGATCAGTTTAACAACTTCTATGAAAATAATCTCTATATAGATTTGTTTTTCACAAAACAAATATTGACATCTTTGTGATTTGAATCATCCATATCTTCTCATGTCATCACATAAACCTTATTTCTTGCAAGTTTTTCCCTTGAGAATAATTTTTTTACCTTTGTTTTGGAAAGCTCCTCTTTTTTCCATATATGGTGAAGCCTCTATGAGATGATATATCATTGTCTTTCCTAAAGTTTTTATTATTTGAGGACTCATTTGACGGTTGTTATGCTTTGAGATCTTTGATGGAAAGAAAATTTCTCTTTTTTATAGTTCCATCATTCAATGCCTCTGAATCATATACTTTAGCTATCTCCACAATCTTTATCATGAACGTGCATAACCATTTTGAAGCTAGTAGAGCAATTACATGCAATCTCCATTCACTAGATTAAATATTAGCATTATATTTTTGAATGTGATTAAATTTTAAAACAATTATAATATTTTATTTTAATTCATTATTAAAATATAAGCACAATTATAAATAACCACTTTATAAATGATAATAATAAATAATAAATAAATGAATCAAATTATACTGTTACAAAATATTTAATTTACATGGTTACGGTATTAACTATTTCAAAACTTAAATAATTTCATCTAATTAAATTAAAAATTCATTAGAAAAGTATTAGTTAATAAATGTGAACATATTATTCATAGTAACATAAATAAATACTCAAATTCATAAGATTTTGCAATTTACAAAAGTTTTAATATAAATATTAATTAAAAATATAATTAATCTTCTTCATAATATAATTATATTTAATATGGTATAAATATTTCAAAAATTAATTTAATGTATACACATATATCCTTACATAAATACTAAATATAAATTTAAAAATATATAATTTAAAAACTAAATTGTATTTTTAATATTTTAAGTATAGCATTGGTATGATTTTAGGATCTTCTAGCAGTGTCAATTGGGTCCTTCGAATGGTTTGTTCTCAAATTTCAATGTTACATAAGTCAATGTCACATCAATAAATTCTAAATGGGAAAAGAAACTAAATCTTATTCTAAATGTCACTCAAAAATCATATTGCTTGATTATAAAAATTTTTGTGCACAAGTTTTGACATCCATATCATTGTCTTTATGCAAATTAACCATTCATTTTTTTAAAAAAAAAAAAAAAGTATATACACAAAATGCCAGAGCTCAGACAACTAACTGTATGGGACACTTCCAGCATCTAAATTGGCTGTTATGGCTAAACTGGAAGTCTGCAATGCTGGCTGAAAAATGAATAACAGAAAGAGACTCTAATTTTCAAGTAACCCTCATCTACAATGATGAATTGTTCAAGAGCTTGTTCATGGATGACAATGGATTTATTAGAAGGTATTCAATCCTCCTCTGACTCTGCAGACATCAGAATAGATATCAGGCAAGGGTTTGTTAGAAGAATAGACATGCATACTTAATAAGGGAAGCAACAAGTTGGGCACAATGGAATTTCAAGGCAGAAATTATATACCGGAAAAATGGAGTTACCACTTTACCACCGGTTTCCATACAACAGATACATGAAAATGACACAGAAAAACAGCTTCAACTTTCACTTCAGTCATTCTCTTACCATGTATGGCTTCCATGTTATTTTCCTTGAAAACACCTAGAGGTGATCCATGAACAGAGAGAAGCATCTCGCCAGGTTTGGGCAGTCTAAGTGTTTTGGGTGTCGTCCCAATAGACATCCTCTGACTAGTCACCTGCAAAATGGTTACAGAGCCAAATTAAATTCATAACTAATTAGGTGAAATTGGCTTTTCTAAACATCACAAAATCATTATAACAGTTGAATGAAAATCAGACAATTCAGATCTCAAATAAATGTTGTAATTCCGATTTACTGAGATAAAATATAAATTATTCCAATCTTCATCTAGCACTCTAGAGTTGTTGACCGTGTCAATGCATAGAAAGACTAACTCAAATGAATCCAGATCCAATTCATTCAGCTGTTAAAACTTAGGAGAACCAGGATATCCTTATTTCTTAGCCAAACAAACCAGAGTTCATATAAAACAAACAAAAAATTCATAATAAAGTAGCAAGAAAGAAGATACGAACCCCGGGAGTCTGAAAACCTTCCTGCACTGCTAGAGTGTGAGTGTCAGATGGCTCCTCCAAAGCCTGTATAAATAATAGAAATTTAGATCTAAATAGGACCAAAATATTGAAGAATTCTTCAAATCACTTTACAAATAAGAATGGATGAACTAAACGCATTTTGGAGTTAAACCCTGTTTATTACCACATACTCTACTGCAACTTAAGAGTAATTAAGGCTACTGCTAAGACGGAAAACATTGAGGAGATGTTCTTTTTATGTCAGGATTTATGTTTTTGAATTAATAACACCACATCGATCTTATGTAATATCTTCAGCATGGCGCGCCATTCAAAGCACCCTACCAAAAGGTGTATGACAATAACAAATAAATATTCAAAGTGAAAAGAGAACAAACATACAATGTCCTTGAATTGCAGGTTATCAGCACCAATAGAACTCATTCTCCCTGCCGCCAAAGAAGTAACTATTGTCAATTATAAGAAAATATGTCAGGTTTTGCTAGTACGTATAAGCATGGATAAAAAAGTAGGATGAAACACATTTTGATTCCGAAGAGCATGAAACGTTGTGTTTGAATTTCTTCTCAATTTAAAATTTTTTTATATTTAAATTAATTTATAATGATAACAAAAAAAAACAAAAGATAAGAAGTTATGGAAAGGAAGTAGAACATGATTTCTGATATCAACTCCAGCAAAGAATCTCAATATACAATGCTAAAATAATATATAAATATATAAATACGACAATAGCATGATGACCAAACCATCCTTAACTATGTTTCAGAAGCTAAACTTTCAGAAGCTATTAAGTAGCAATTTTTTTTGTAATTTTCTCAATTTCATAACTACAGTGAAAGTTTTGGACATTTTTGGAATTCGAAAGTACCTGCACTAACAGAATAGTCAAAGCCTTGAAGGCGAGGGATCGTTGCGATGGTCAACCTTTCGAGCAGAGAAGCGTGGAAATCCATTTCATCATTACAGCCCTCATTCTCCTTCCATTTAACTTCTATATTCTTGTTACGTTCATCGTTCACGACAGAGAGATTAGGTAGTTTTTCTTTAAAAACCTTTTTCACAGGCTTATGTAGCTCCTCGCTGAAATGCGAACGCAACAATTGCAGTTGCGTGCGCAAGTGCTCAATCTCCACATCGCGAACCCCCCGAATCGCTCGCTCCATCGCTATACTGGATTTCAATCAAACTCAAAACACATAAAAAAGAAAACTAAAATCGAAAGTGAAGGTGAACCTTTATTTTCGAAGTCGATGAATTGAGGTGTCTGAATTTGAGAGTGCGGTATCGATTCGCGTGCTTTCCTGGTTGTCTTCTTTCTACGCGTAGGCATTTTCAGATTTGAACAAGAACAAAATGTAAAAGAATAGGAACGGACTCAACTCTCTATTCAATTCAACTGCATCTGTTGAAGGTAGATTTTCTTTGGGAAAGAAGGCGGAAAAAAGAAAATGTAGATTTGAAATTTGAACATATTGGGCCCTTGTTTATTAGACTAACTATGACAATTGCTTCCGGCACCCCTCAATTTTTCGTAATTTCACCGTTGCCCTTGCTAGAATATATAATGAGGAAATTAGGTTTTTTTGTGGATTTGTAAAAACGGAAAATCGTAGTGGTGGGTGACAGCAGAGGAGTTAAAACGGTGACGACATTAAAGATTAATGACAACAAAGGATAAGGCAGAGCAGCAGGGTGACATGAAAAAGTAGGGCAACAACGGCGGAGGAGTAATGAAGAAGTTTGGAGCAGCCTTTTTATGGACGGGATAGTTTTTCTCTTTAATTGCAAAAATCATTTTTTATTAAATTTTTGAAAATATTTTTCGTAGTTAAATTTTTCTTTTGAAAAACAGTTTAAAAGGACTTTCTTCTGATGAAAAACTTTTTTTATAATAAGATAAGTTGTTTATGAAAATCATTTTCTATAATACACTTCTTCTTCTATGCTATAACCTGAATGTCCTCTCATAAAAAATATTTTTTGTAAATAACTCTTCCTTTTACGAAAAACATTTTTCATAAGCTCTTATACTCACTACTAACAACAAATTTTTTTTATAAAAAACATTTTCCGTAATTACTTCTCCTCTTATAGAAAACATTTTCCATAAACACTCGTTCTTACATCTCGTATATATAAAAAAACAGTTCCCGTAACACAATAAGCTTCTACAGAATAAGTTTTCCGTAATGTATTTCAGCAATCCACATTCTATTTATGGATTTCATTTTTTTAAGAGATTATCATTAAATAAAAAATCGAATCACCTAACTTTGTACCCCTACACCACGCCTGTACCCCTACACCACGCCTAAACCATGTAAACTAAAAATAATTTACCTACGAACCTGTCAAAGAATTTTGTTGCAGCACCTCTACTACCTCTCACTGAAGAACCTACAGTCACCACCTATTCACTAAACCACTTTCCCCCTTTATATATTCTGGTAAATACACTTTTGGCATTATAAATAAATGATGGGATGCAGGAAGTAATTGTGGGAGTGCAGAAGCAATTGCCGCTAACTATTCAGAAACAGCGGCCCATGATTCGACCAAGTATGGGCAATGGTAGTGGCATCCGCACATATTTTTGTTACGGCAATGGCTTCTAACACTGAATTTTATTGTTTTTTATTTAAAAAACTCTTAATATATCAATAATATTTTTATTATTTTTTTAAATTATTTATTAAATAATCTTTTTTCTTTATTATACATGTAATTGAGTCACATAAAAAGACGATTAACGTCTTATATTAACAAACCTTTTTAATAAATAATAATAAATTATTTTAATAAATATTAAAAAAACTCTCTTAAAAAATGATAAAAAAATAATCCTATAAATATTAATAAATATTTGTATTTTAAAAAAAATATTAAATTAGTTATAAAATAAATAAATATTTAAAAAAATATGTTGAATGGAATTTTTTAAATTAATTATGCTACTGATCCATATTGAAAAAACAAAAGATTATACAAATAATTATATATATTTATTATGCAGAAAGTAAATGTCAATTTTATTTTCATTATTATTAGAAAGTAAAAATATATCATATTTTTTAGTATGACAAAAATATTTTTACGGGTGTGAAAGAAAAAATAAATTATTTAATATATAAATTTAAATTATTCATTAGTTAAAAATTTATTTGATGCAAGAGGCAATTTGGATAGTGCAGGAAGGAACTGCCTCTTATTATTTGTTATGATTAGATTTGTACTGGTAAAAAAGACACTGCCAATTTTTTTTTTAAGTTTTTATATATACTGAAATTTTAATTGTGCCCTTGTTTGGAATATCTTTTATACGTAACACCATTATTTTTATTATATTATGTGAAATCATCTATTATTATGTATAAATGAAAATTTTTTTCGCACATTTTATTTTATAATATATATAACTATTTTATTTTCTTCTCCTATGCTATTCTAAATAACCGTTAAAATTAATTCTCCGTCCCCTCTCATATTCCATTGATTTTTCATAACTTTGAAATTATTCATTTCCTTATATATTATTTATTAATTTCTCTAACTTTGACTTCAAAATTTTAAATTTCTCCACATCACTCTTCGATATATGTATTTGTATTTATGTACTGTAAAGTCGGAAAATATAAATAAATATTTTTAAAATCGTGATCCAAGTCAGATTATTTATTTATTTGCTCTTGCTAAATTGTAAAATGTGTGTTGAAATGCATTCCATACCATAAAACTTACATAACAACATTTATACCTTTATAATTAATCTATCTTATCAATTTAGAACCAAATATATAAAATAATGTTGATTTATCATCCCAAACCAACGGCTTAATGGATACGAAGCAGGACAAATACAAAGAGATTAATAAATCTTTTGCATGATTTAAATTTTATTTCATTACTTCATATGGAATAAGTTTTGTTTAGGTTTAAACTGCTAATATTTTTTAGATTAATTAAAAAATATGCATATGAGATATGATATACTAGTCTTTTATATACAGAGAGATTAAAACATATAATGAAATTTTTTAATTGCAATAATCAATGTTTAAAAATATTAAAAAAATAAAAATATTTAAAATTATTATATTAGCATTAATATTAATAATTATAATTATTTTATTTTGTACGTTGAATTATTTAAATTATATCCGCCAAAGATGATTTAAATCTAATTATGTAAGACCCTAAATATTTATTCTAAAGTAATAATATGTAACAACGCATTAGAGTAAAATGACATTAGTAAAATGATATTGGAATATTTTATTGTTAAAATGATAAATTTATATAAATAGGAAAACCTGATATTCATACATCATCTTATTAATGTCACTAGTTTTTTTCTTCATTTTAGTGTAATTTTTCTACAAAATTTTTATAATGGGCAAAAAAATTATTTCCATTTTGAACAAATCCAATTTTAAAAATTTAACTGAAATGATGTTATATCAACAATAAAGTTGAATTGAAATTATGTCACATCATTTAGAAATAACTAAAATGTGTCATGACACCATTTGAATTAATGCATTAAAATCATATCATAATGATAAGATTTCTTTCTTTTTAAATTAAATAAAATTGTTGGCATGATCTCCCCAAAATGGGAATAAAATGATAAAATCTTGCCAACACTATTTACCATATGGGAAATTAAAAAAAATGCCCATTTTAGAAATTTTGTAAAAAAATTACACCAAAATGAAAAAAAAATCAATATAACTTATAATTCAAGGTTATTTCTTAAGTATTTACATAGTACTACTTTATAGCAGATTTCAAAAAAAAAATTAAAAAAAAATGTTTCTTTATTTTTTCTCTCTATTTTGGTCATTGATTCTTTTATAGTGAAAAATGTGAATTTAATAGAAATGATTTATTTATATTAAGATTGAATAGTATTGATGATTTTATAATTTTTAAGATACTTGAATTGAGA
>Ga0123340_1005441_pt1 | contig 12099 bp, 7 predicted proteins | sample SirMexnodulemix_FD_89961 | JGI IMG/M metagenome (GOLD analysis project Ga0123340, IMG submission 89961) | Root nodule microbial communities of legume samples collected from Mexico - Siratro Mexico nodule mix | ecosystem: Host-associated > Plants > Roots > Nodule | place: Mexico: Nepantla... | reverse complement strand
GTTTAATATTTACTTATTAAAAATATTAATTAAATGAAAACCAAAATATTATTAAATTGTTAAATAATGATTGAAATTAATGATAAAAAAATCGGTCATTATTTGTGACCGAAAAAATTGATTATTAAGAATGACCGAATTAGTGTTTGAAAAAATGATCACAAATTCAATCACCGATTCAATCACAAAATCGATCACAGATTTAATCATATAATCTATTACTATACATTAATAATTATTATTATAACAATTATAATAATAATAATATTAATAATAATAATATTAATAATGATATTATTATTATTATTATAATAATAAGTAATAATAGTAATAATAATGATAATAATATTTATAATTATAATATTATTAATAAAAGTAATTATAATAATAACTATAATAATAATAGTAAATGGTGACAAGCTTCTGGAAGTGAAAATTGAAATGAGATAAGACATATTTGTACTCGAGGCGAGCAGGCAGGCTATTCAGAATAAAAGCCGCTGCGGGCTGTGGTTGGCGTGCACTTCTTCGAGCAACTTCAACGGCGACATACCATCGCTCTGGAATGTTAGTGGCAGCGGAGGAGCCGGCGGGGCGTTCTGTGACGTTGGCAGATGTAGACAGTGGTGGAGCAGGGAAAGGATGTATTTACAGTCATGGTGACAGATGACGGTGGGGAGAATCAGGTGCTTCTCTTGGATATGGATAGCATGAGGTCGCGTGTGCATCAGCTAGAACGACAGTGTTCTTCAATGAAACAAGTGATCGAGAAGATGGACAGGACGGGTTCACAAGGTGGCGGCACATAACTTGCTTTGGGGAGGAAGTTCAGTTGTAAGATACCCTTTCATCTTCTTTCAGAAGAAAGGTTTAAAAAATACCAAAAGTTGCTCTTTGTTAGAGGTATTTTTATTAAAAAGTGACCTGATTTCAAATTTTATAATAATCATAATGACTCACAGGATGAGTGAGTACAATATAAAATAGTTTCTGTTAATATTAAAATAAATTTGACTAATATACATAATTACTTATTATCGTAAATTTTGTGTTAACCCAATTCCTTCTATTAGGAGTATGGGGAAGAAATAATTAATAATAAAATAAGTCATGTAAAAGAAACTAATTGTCATTTATACACATTCATAAAGATAAAAAATAAATAAAAAACGATACAATCACATTTTATTGAATTTTGAAATCGGCACAGTATTACTATTTTTCTCAAACCTATGATTATTCAACTAAAAATTGGAATAAGTTTTTAGATCTTATATGGAACTCACTCTTTCACTATTTTTCGATCCTTCAGTTCTGTTTTATTAATTTAGCAAAGCACATATTTCATAGCATCATCTTAACATGCGCTGTTTATGAACTTATTCGTTTTCAACCACTAAAAATAATAAGAAATTAAAGAATTATTTTATTAAAATATAGATAACACACATTATTATAAATATTATTATTAGTATTATTTTACGATGTACAGTTTAGAATAGTTAAAATAGTTATTATTTATGATAACAAACTTTACAGTATTGTATAGAATTCATTTGAACTTTATCAAATAATAGATAAACCAAAATAATAATCAAGACTCGTTAAATAAATAAGAGAATCGATAATAATGAGTTGAAAGAAAAAATGGGTTTTGGGTTTGAACCCAAGGATAAATTTAAGGCAATTATTACTTGCATCCCCATTTTGAAGATGTACTCACTCTCAATTTTGAATAATATATGTAATTATAAATAATTAAATTTCACTTCACTATCATTTATTATTGTCATTACTTTTATCATTTTTATACTATTATTGCTATAAAAAAAAACGCAGCAGTTAAAAGAAGAAAACAATTCATTCTAATTTTTTTTTTCTAAACATGTAAAATGTTTGCTATAAAGTTTGCTCCAAAAAATCATTCCAAAATACATATTCTAGAAAATATTACATACATTTCAGAAAGTTTATTTTAAAAATTTTACTTTAAAAAGCTTGTTTCAGAATATGTTATATGTGCTTTAAAATTTTATTCTAAAAATCTTTTTAAAAAATGTGTTACAGAATTGTATTTCATAAATTTTAGAAAGTATGTTCCAAAATTTAGTACAAATAATCCAAACGTCAATACAACAAAGGGTAAAATAATTATTTAAAAATTGTGGGAGTGCAGATCAAAAAGTAGAGGTGCATTAAGTAATTACCTAAATTTAAACATCCGCTATCAATGGAGCTCTCGTATGAATAAAGATTGACAATTGCTTCCTACACCTTTTTATTTTCTTCTTGTACGCTATCATACTTCTAAAATACTAAAACTATCTTTAGAGATATAAAAATAGCTTTCGGAAATGGTATTTCATAAGAGGGTATAAAAATGACTTTCGGATTTAGTTTTCAAGATAAATTTTGGGGTATAAAAAGTAGTTTGGAACGTTTTCCGAAATTCAAAAGTAACTTTCTGAATTTCTAAAATGTAAAATTGACTTTAAAAAAACCTTTTTCGGAGAAGGTTTTGCATAAGTCACCTTTTTTCATAATGAAAATATTTTTTTGGAATAGAAAAGTTTTCTTTTGAAAAATGTTTTTCATAAATTATTTTTCTTTTTTACTTAACGGTTTCTATAACCACTTCTCCTCACACCTCTCATTTCAGAAAATAATTTCCTTAATACAAAATGTAACTATGAAAAACGTTTTTCATAATCTATTCATCCACCCTTCAATCCATTTCAGATTTCATTTTCCAAAAGTCATTTTCAGAAAATGATTTCTGCAATAAACTTCTACCCATTTTTTGCAATCCCTACACCAAATGAAAATACAACAGCAAAACCAACTTATCTTATTCACGAAGACACTTCCAGAGAAGACTAACTTGCACCACCCACTACCATGCTCGTCGGAGACAAAACGCACCACCCACACCACTCTTACCTTTCAATATTTTGACGGGGTATTTATGGGATTCTTACAAATTGACGGGGTGCAAAAAGCAAATGAGGGGTGCAGGCAATAAATACCATAAAGATAGAGCGCTTCCATAACATTAATCTGCATTTCCATGTTCTCATTGAAAATACGAAATTATTTCTGCCATTAAATTTAAAACCTAAAACTACCATTTACTCCATTGCCTCGTTTTACTCTGCACCGTTTTACCTTTTAGAATTTGGGTGCACTCTTCTCTGTTCATTCTTGTAGTTGTACCACTCTTTCCTGCACTGCTTCAATTTGAAGTACATTTCTGTTGTAGCATAGTCACATTGGGTGACTGGTGGTGAAAACATTTGCGATTTGTTATGTGCTTTATAATAATATTATATGATTGGGATGGATTAAATTATTCAGAAGTCAAAACAAATTTTAAATAACTTTCAGATCCTATAATTTGAAAGTCTGAATTTTTAGCATAAGGACATTTTATCTTTTCTCAAAATTAATTTCGGAACTGAAAAATATATGATATTATGGAGACGCAGGAAGAAGCTTTCATAATGATATTAAAAGAAATGGGTTAAGATTTTTATCTTTTCTCAAGATTAATTTCGGAATTGAAAAAGTGTGATATTATGGAAGTACAAGAAGAAGCTCTCATAATGATATTAAAAGAGATGGGTTAAAAGCTAATAAATATGTATTTAAGTAAAAGTTTACTTACAGTCAACCATTCAGAATTTATCGTTAATATACTTTATAAAATAATTGTTATAAATTAAAAAACTATCTTATAATTGAATAATACTATCTTATAATTGAATAATACTATAAAATTATTTAAGTTGATGGATTTTTTTATGTAGATAGTTCACACAAAATCTTAAAACTGACAACTAAAAATTAGCATTAGTATGTGTTGTCAGCATTAGTTTTACTATCGAATATTATTTTTAACATTTCTATTCTAGGACAAACCTTAAAACCCAACAAAAGATTTAGTTATTTTTGTTTTTACTAAAAAGGAGGGTAGTTCATTCTACGTAGAAAAAATGGTATTCCTAAAAAATCAAATTTATATACTTGAGGGTTGATAATTGAGTTTTGATGAAGTTTAAAGAAAAATTTATCTGTAAAAGATTATTTAATACTGTACTATCTACAAATATTATATAAATATAAAAGTGAATGAAAAAGTTGAGCTTAGAATTAATCTATATTTATACCCTCTTAGTCCCAAACTAATATTCTAAAAAGTATTTAAAATAAATAAAAAAACATGATGAATCAAATTATATATACACAATTGTAGGTACAATTTTTAAAAGTATCAGTACAATACTTTTATGGTTATGGTCTTATTTATTCTTAAAAGCATTATACTAATACTTTTGTAATTGAGAAAGTAAAAAAGATTATTTTAAAACTGAAGATTAAGAAGGAACAAGCTGGCAGAAAAGATGCAAGTTGAGCCAAAAGACAAAAGAAAAGTAACTACAGGGCTTGGTGCTGTTACACAGTTACACCTATGAATGGCAAAGGCATCCACTAGCACCTGAAGTGGAGAATTCCTTTTGAATATTCACAATAATTTGCTTTGATTCTGATGCAGACAAAATGGAATGTTTCTGACCAAGATTTGGTCCAGACAGTCCTAGTCAGCTACCCTTGATCTTTTCATCTTTTGGGGTGTCACTCTCATTCATGTTCCACATTGAACAGTTACCACACTGCTTCCACATCCATCTTCTTCATTCCCTGCCAACTCCACTTTCTCACTTTCTCTCAGTGCATGCATGTAGTATAGAGTATTCAGCTTTGAATCCAGAAAGCTAGTTATAGCAATCTCTTCATGCTTCAAAACTTCCCTTTTCCTTCTAGCTTCCACATGTTGCTACTGTTCAAAGTACCACTCTCTTTCTATCGGTTGCTTTTTTGCTCCAAGCTATTTTTCTCATTTCTTATGTCCAAAGTTTCCTTCTTTCTCTTTTTCTGATTCAAACCAACTTCTCCCATTGGATTACCTTGAATTTCAGAAGAACATCAGGCTTTTTATGTGAAATTTTGTTCTACTCTTGTGTTCTCATCTTTACATGGCTTTCAGTTTCTAGGACCTTTTATTCTGCACAAATCACCAGTGACAACACTTGAAGCAAGGAGTTGTTTCAATTGTGTACATTTTTATGAATAGAACTTGTATTTTGGTTAGCTTTAGTACAGTTGGGTTTAGTTTTGGAGCTTTAGAGATTGGTATTTGAATAACAGAATAAGTCAAGAATTTAAAAATGATTGTGAGAAAAAACAAGACAAGTACAAAGTCACTCCTTGTGCTCCTTGTTATGGTTTTTGCCTTTTTCTTTGTCATTTACAATTTGGTATTCATGATCAAACACCGTAAGGGTGGAGGCTGGGTAGCAGATGAGTTGGGGTTTCTTGATCCTGTTATCAGGATGCCTGGAAAGATGATGGTATTAGGAAATTCCCGTTCAAAATTCCATGTTGTGGTGACTGCAACTGATGCAGCTTATAGCCAATGGCAATGCCGGATTATGTACTACTGGTATAAGAAGGTAAAGGACATGCCTGGATCAGACATGGGAAAGTTCACCAGAATAGTGCATTCAGGAAGGCCAGACCAGTTGATGGATGAGATTCCTACTTTTGTGGTTGATCCACTTCCTGCAGGCTTGGATAGGGTACAATATTTTCAGCTTCTTCTGTCAGAATTCATATCTTTTTAACCTATGTAACTTTTAAGTTAAATTATTCACTTCATCCTTATAGTTGTTCATATTTGAAGTTTTAGTTCCTTTCTGAAAGTTTTGGTCTGTACACATGCATGTCAGCCTAGCTTTTGGCTCCTCACTAATTTCATAGAAGACTCTCTGGTAGTGAGAAAGTATCGCTACAAAAAAAAAAAAACTGTGTAGGGTGTAAAACTTGTAGTAGAGACAACCACAGGGACCAAACTAATAGTATAACCAAACTTTTATTGTTATTTGTTAATCTTGTTTGGTTGAAATAGTGCATTTGAATCTCTTGGAATGTTTGTGTTAAGTAATATACTCATATTTAGCAATTTTAGCTGTCTGGAAGGATTCACAGAAAAGAGGAAGTTAAACATCCTGAGGGGTAAGAGAGATCAGTATAAACAAGTACCTACTAGATCACTTCCTCGTATCTAAATGATTGTTACCATTCTTCTCATTGTAAGAGTTTGATTTTTCTGAAACTTTTGAGGAAGTTTGTCTTGCATTGATATGAAGTGCGGAGTTATGTGGCATTCTTTACTGAAATAATCTGAAGACATGTGCCCCACTTACATTTTGTTGTTTTTATCATAAAAAAGTTTGCAACTTTAATCTCTCTCTTACCTGGTTGCTGATATACTTTTATCTAAAGTTAGACTAAAAGAGCATCTTCCCATTTTTTGCACTTTTACCATGAGTTCTTTCAGAAAGTATCAATCTATAAGCAGATACTGAAGTTTTTCACCCAAGGTCACACACTCAAACACCAGCTTAAAAGCTTTGAATATTAAATGAGGTGCTTTGTGCCACCTGAATTTCGCTAATCTTCATTTTCATTCATATTTCACGTGCAGTCAGCATTGGATGTTGTTGGCTTAGTTAATTAAATCATCTTATTTAAGAGAAAAAAGATCTTTATTCAGCTGAATTACTCACTAGTAGCTTGACTCATGTTTCTGTGCATTTAAATACTATTGTACATTTCAAATCCTTTTGCAGAATATAATAACAACAAACTGGTCAGATAACCGAATCAATTAACTCTCCACTGGAAAGTTTATCACCAATTTCGTTATGTGAGATATTTTTTTAGTATTCCTTACTATTGAATTGATGTCTCAAAAAAACCTGTCTGTTTATTTGTTGTCAGGGCTATGTTGTCATGAATAGGCCATGGGCTTTTGTTCAGTGGCTGGAGAAAGCAAATGTTGAGGAAGAGTAAGTTTCTTTATTCTGGTTTCTAGGATGTTATGCTCTTCAGTAACAAAACCTAACAAGAAGGCATTTCATGATTGATGCAGGTATATTTTGATGGCAGAACCTGACCACATATTTGTAAAACCTTTGCCTAATTTAGCTAATGGAAACCAACCAGCAGGGTATCCATTTTTCTATATAAGACCAGATAAACATGAAAAAATAATTAGGAAATTCTACCCTAAGGCTAACGGTCCTATTACAGATATTGACCCCATTGGCAATTCTCCTGTAATCATTCAGAAGGTGAATTCTCAACCAATAGTTTACATGTCTGGACATTTAACCACTATAGTTATTATATAAAGCATGATAGCTTCCATAGAGGCACTGATTTTTTCTAACATCAGTCCTTGCTGGAGGAAATAGCTCCCACATGGGTGAATGTTTCCCTACAAATGAAAGATGATCAAGAAACTGATGAAACTTTTGGATGGGTACTTGAAATGTGAGTGGTATTGCATAAATTTTGTAGAGCTTTACTTCAGTTATCAGTTTTTGACCTGGCACTTGTCAGTATCCATTTCTGCTTTAATTGTTTTGTTGAATTCAGGTATGCATACGCTGTGGCCTCGGCATTAAACGGTGTACGGCATATTCTTCATGATAACTTCATGCTCCAGGTTTGTTTATTTGTGAATGAGGAATTCCATCTTTACTTAAGGAAGCAGCATTGAGGTTAATGGCATGCATTATTGAAATGTTGCAGCCACCATGGGACTTAGATGTTGGGAACAAGTTTATAATCCATTATACTTATGCATGTGACTACAATTTAAAGGTGAGTTGATTTCTTCTTTTCTGTTTTATATTGAGATTCCCTTTGCTTTGGTGGCTGTTCATGTGCAAAATTTGAGTCTTAGAAGTTTAACTTTGCTTGTTGCATAAGTTATTTACTCCTGTTGCTTATCCATTCAGGGGGAATTGACATATGGGAAGATTGGAGATTGGCGTTTTAACAAGAGATCTTATCTCTCAGGTCCTCCACCCAAAAATCTTTCCTTACCCCCTCCTGGAGTTCCTGAAAGTGTGGTATGTCCTAGTCTACAAATTTTCAAAAGAAAACAAAGTTTCGGTCGAATGTGCATCTTTGCAATTTGACATTGCATTTAACCTTTTGTTTTGGTCTCTTATAGATATTTTTGTGGCATGGCTAAGTTTTATAAATGAAATAATATTTCTTTCTATTTAATTCTTCTGCTGTGACATATATGCAAGACGCAGTAGACTCCAATGACTGAGGCTTTGGAAAATCAATTGAATGGCAAAATTTGGTGGTGTTTCTAACTTTAAGTGTTTGCTAGAGTCTTAAGCTGATATTGCAAAGTTTCTGATCAAACCCTAAAATTACAATTGTTTTTATTTGAAGCTTTATTTATACTGTGGTCATTTAGTTTTGGCAGCTAATAGATACTGTGATGATCATTTGCAGGTGCAGCTTATAAAGATGGTCAATGAAGCTACTGCTAACATACCTAAATGGGATTCATTAAATAGAAGTTGAGGAAAAGAAAATAAACCACAGATCCTTAGGCCCCTCATGCTAGTGGCTACTATACCACAACCAACAATTCGGATCACGTAAAAATAGACTTTATTCACCCCGAGAAGAACTGTGATTAATACAAAAAGATGTTTTTGTGCTAGGTCTGAAAATAGATTTTTTTTTTTTTTTCTATAGCAAGGGAATTGTTGGTATTGAAACATATATAATGAATTTATAGTTGGTCAGTTAACCTTTTTTCAGTAGACCTTTTTCAGAGGGAAATCAATGGAATCAACTTCTTACCAAAATATTATATTTACAGTTCAATGTATCAAATATGCAGTGAAAAAGGAAAATGGAAGTAACCACCCAAAGTTTTGAATTGAGTGATAGTATATATGTGAATTATACATCAGTTCAAAGTGGTAGTGATTTCCAAGGAGCATGTTTAAGAAAAATTAATAGGAAAAGTCACATCTTTTTTATAAAAGAAAGAAAAAACATACTCCAAATGCTGTGATAAAAATACAAGTCACTCAACATCAAGCATGAACTCTATTATAAAGTCATAGACTTTCTTCAACTTATGTACTCCAACTTCATATCATTTAGATATTAGTCAGTGGAGATCTCTACACTGCCTCAGGAAATAAGAGAGACAAGATGGATACCATAAAAGTTGTCAATATTTAAATTTAAAATACATGACTCTTTTCCAACTATGTATAGATGTTTTTTATATGCTTTAGAATGATTGCTCTCATTTCTTTATCTATTTGATGCTACATGCTTTCTAAGGGTTTCTGTTTGAAGATTTGGATGGTCTCGTAGTCAAAGAAGGCTTCATCTGGACTATATGTTCTTCATTCACTCCCATTTTCTTTGCATAACGACCTGCTTCAAAGAACCTTCTAACCGCATCATCCATGTAATCTTTCCCTTGTTTAACAGTCATGTCCTTCCCTATTTTACCTGGAAAACTAGTGAGGATATTTTCTCCTTTAAGCACTGCTGCAAGTTGGATCAATTCCTGCTGAAATTCACTCATCTGGGCATCTTCATTAGGCCCTCCCTCCCTGATCTTTACTGGGGTTGGAAGTTTCTCTGCACCAAAATAACACCAGCAGGAATCAACAAAGTGTAAAATATGCAGTGGTGAATGTCATTTCCCTCTACTTACTGTTTCGTGTGAGCATTCAAAGGTTATAGAATATAAGAACCAAGTGTAACAGGAAAGTGAAGTACTTGTAATCAACCTCTCTTCGCATGTTTGGATTCAAAGGTCTAGAAAATTATATTTGAAATAAATTTGACTTCTATTTTATTTCCTATGTGATAGGCATGCTTGGATTAAAAGGTATAAAACATTGTATATAATTGATCTTATTTTATTACTTATATTTGGACATTTCTAGTTCTTTTTTGTTACCTTTTCAATAGTTTTTAGTTCAAATTCAATTATTATTTTTTATTGTGATTTTATATTTTAGATGTTATTTATATATATATATATATATATATATATATAATTAATTAATTAATTAATTAGAAGTTGAAAATTAAGGTACATGTCATCAAAGGTATTAGATTCGATTTTAAACCTATTGCAAATTTATAGTCCTTGTTAAATTATAAATTACATTTTTCTCATGTAGGTATAAAGTTTTCTAAATACATATGAATGATATGTGATTAGTACTTTTTCAATAATTTAAAAAGGGGGATTTGTTGCTTAATGATACATAAATGTGATTATAGTCTAATTAGTTGATCAAGGATACTAACCTGGGCAATCTGTCCTTGGTTTTGTTCTTGTCTGAACAATGCCCTCAAAGGTTCCAGCCCAAGCATCTCTTTTGGTCAGAAATGAAGGCAAATTGAAGAGCTTTTTCACTGTTGCTGAAATGGATGAGTGTTCATATTCGGATGTAGGAGTTGGTGACCCATTCGGCCCATGAACAACTGTATATCACCATAACAAATCAGAAAAACTTGTACAAATAATTCATCTATGTCATAGCTTTGCATGGTACACAAATCAGATTCATTGGTTCCATTCAAGTGGACACTATAATTGTCCAATATAATGTTAATTTGAGAAAAGAAAAAGCTTCGTACTTACTCACATGTTTCATTAATTCATTAATTATAATTTCTAAAATTTATATAAACAAAAGCAATGTACCTCAGTGCCAAGAAGGCTCCTTGATATACAGAAATACAAGAGAGTCTCATCCTACAAACAAATACAAATACAGAGAGGTTGTTTCTAGATTCAAACCCATGATCAACCGTCATTGAGACAAAACGTTACGTCATGACTCTCCCTTTTTTTTTATTATTATAGTAGGAATAATTTTTTCAAGTCAAATTTAATTTACAGTTTTATTATATATGAATAAAAATTTGACTTGAATAAAGAATGTAAGAATAATTTAAGCAATTATTATGATCAAATTTATTAACCCACCCTAAATTTGTCCTGAATTCATGATAGAGCCTTGAAGTTTCCACCCTGGCATCATGTCACTAACCAAGTAAAGGATAATTTATTTCCTGTAAGGCACCACAAATCAATTTCTTTCACATTTTGGCTTTCAGCTTTGGCATAAATCTTTGTACTTGAAAAAAGTAGTGGGTTGCACAAGCCTTATCAATTTATATCGCCTTTTTCTATCTTTTCAACAATACTAGAACACATATTTCAACCCACTTGAAGTTTTTATTTATTTTTTTTTTTTATTAATCTTCGCCTACAACACATAGTGAGCTATCAAGTTATAATTCAAAAGTGATATATTAATCCACCAAAAACACCTCAGATAACCCATTTGAGCCTTATCAGTAAGTCAACCAAACCATAATAATATCCCAGCATTATTGCTCCTTGGTTTTGCTTTGAGCATTGGCAACTACATTGCTTACACATAATGAACTAGCATAAAACCAAAGGTCAGTTTCTTGCTTGTGGGTGTGTGATTTGTCACCGCTAGGAAATATTCATAGTAATGAGGTTTCACACTGCACTCTTTGACAACTGAAGATAGAGACCAAAAAAGTAAAAGGTCCCACTCAGCACACCACACCCCACTTTATGTGTATTGTCTATTTTTAAAGTTAGTGTGAAAATTAATTTTTTCCGTGTGAGCCTGTGATTGATGAGTCGTGCCTAACTTAAAGCCAGTTATTTTATTAAGATCATGAAGGGAAAACATGTGAAGTCAGAGTGCATGGAAAGTTTGATGAGAGAATCTATGAATATTAGTATTCTTCTCACAAGTTTGTTGAGCAATAAATCGGCATATCAATAGTGCTGTCTAACTGAACATTTATGTGCCCAGAACTGTTCATAGAGAAAAGCCCAGAACTGTTCATACTGGAATGTAAGATTGTATCTTAGATATAATGACTGCATCAATTTTGTGCACAGGATAAGAATAGACACAGAGAAAAGGCAGAATCCATACATGTCAAAATAAGTCAATAGTAAACAAACTGTGACTTTGATAAGTACTGCATATATCATTCAGTTTCTCAATAATGAAATGAAAAAACCAAAAAAAAACATATTTTATGTGCAAATCTAAAAATAAAAAATACAATTAAATTATTTATATATTAGAATAAATAAATATATACATATATATACGTATATTTATATAATAC